>Ga0315338_1001311_pt1 | contig 32780 bp, 33 predicted proteins | sample ASW8metaG_FD_204518 | JGI IMG/M metagenome (GOLD analysis project Ga0315338, IMG submission 204518) | Ammonia-oxidizing marine archaeal communities from Monterey Bay, California, United States - ASW #8 | ecosystem: Environmental > Aquatic > Marine > Coastal | place: USA: California | collected... | reverse complement strand
AAGGGGCAGTTGTAAAGATTGCTGGAATGGAAAATTTAGAATTTATTGGAAAAGCAAGATGTTTTGATTGTGAAGAAGATGCTTTCAAAGCAGTACAAAAGAAAAAATATAAAGCAGGCGATGTAATGGTGATACGTTACGAAGGACCACGTGGAGGCCCTGGTATGAGAGAAATGCTATCTACAACTGCAGCAATTTACGGACAGGGCATGGGTGATAAAGTAGCGTTGATTACTGATGGAAGATTTTCAGGAGCAACTAGAGGTTTTTGTGTAGGCCATGTTGGGCCAGAAGCAGCAGTAGGCGGGCCCATCGCGCTTATAAAAAATGGTGATAAGATTCATTTAGATGCTAGTAAAGGAATAATAAATTTATTAGTTAATAAAAAGGAACTAAGTAAACGAAAAAAGAAATGGAAAGCTAGAAAGAACTATTTTCAATCAGGATCTTTATGGAGATACACGAAAAATGTTGGTGATGCTTGTAAAGGTGCAGTAACTCATCCTGGAGCAAAAACAGAAACGCATACTTTCTCAGAAATATAATTGTTATAATAGTCTTATGAAGAAGATCAAAAAAAAATAAGAAAATTACAATTTAAATTCACAAACAATTGGAACATGATCAGAAGGTTTTTCTAAACCTCTTAATTTACTATCAATATAACATTTAGTTAATTTATCTACCATGGAAGGGGGAAGTAAAAAATGATCAATTCTAAGTCCTTTATTATTAATAAAGTTTGTTGCTCTTTTATAATCAAAAAAAGTATATTCAACTTTGGTACCATTAATTGCTCTATAAGCATCTGTTAACCCTAAATTCATCATGGTCCAGAATTTTTTTAAAGTATCTTCATGAAATAGCGCGTCATTAGTCCAAGCCTTAGGATTATGTACATCAATTTCTTTGGGAATGACATTAAAATCTCCGGCTAAAATAAAATTTTTTTTTTCGTTTAGATTTTTTTTTATGTAATCAGTTAATCTATCCATCCATTTTAATTTGTAAGGAAATTTATCAGTGTCTATTGGATTTCCATTAGGTAAATAAATACAAATTAGTTCTATATTCTTTATTTTAGATACAATAAATCTTGCCTGAGTATCCTCTTTATCTCCTGGAAGATTTTTATTTACAATATCAATCTTTTCTTTAGAGAGAATTGCAACGCCGTTATAAGATTTTTGTCCTAAAAAAATCGCTTCATAACCAATATTTCTAATATCATCGATTGGAAATTCATGATCTTGAACTTTTGTTTCTTGAACAAAAACAATTTCGTATTGTTTTTTTTTCAGCCATTTAGATAATACATCAAATCTAGCTCTTATAGAATTTACATTCCATGAAGCGATTCTGATACTACCCATCTTTTAAATTATAATGAGAATGATGTACCACAACCGCAAGATGACGCCGCTTTTGGATTATTAATTTTAAAACGTGAACCAATTAAATCTTCAACAAAATCTATTTCTGAACCTTTAATTAAATTTAATGAATTTTCATCAATTACTACTAAGGCGTTATTTTTTTTAATAATAACATCTTTTTTTTCAGATTTATCTTCCATGTCCAAATTATATTGGAATCCCTGACAACCGCCACCGGTGACAGAAATTCTTAACATTTTCTTTTCTTTCTTTTTAGAAAGTTCAATAATTTTTTTGGCAGCGTTATTTGTTACTAATAAATTATCCATAATTTTTAAAATAATAATCTCATAATCTTATTTTATTCAAGTTATTATTAAAATAGTATGTTTTTTTAAAAATTAAATATGTTAAAGATTTCTAATTTTTCTATTAATCCTAATAAAACAAAGGGCAGGGTATATAAAACTGCAAATGATAAATTTAGAAATGATTATCAAAGAGATGTGGGTAGGATCATACATTCTACTGCATTTAGAAGACTAAAATATAAAACCCAAGTTTTTGTTAATCATGAAGGAGATCATTTCAGAACTAGATTAACTCATACCTTAGAAGTTTCACAAATAGCTAGATCAATAAGTAGATACTTTAAATTAAATGAAGATTTAACGGAAGCTATAGCATTAGCTCATGATTTAGGACATACTCCATTCGGGCATGCAGGAGAAGATGCATTAATTAAAGCATCAAATTCTTATTTTAATCATAACGATCAGTCTTTTAGAATTGTTACATTTTTAGAAAAGGTATATTTACCATTTGACGGACTTAATTTAACTTGGGAAACATTAGAAGGGATTGCTAAACATAACGGGCCTTTAAAAAATATAAATAAAAATAGCGCTTTATTTTCTTTTAATAAAAACATTATGAATTTAGAATTCAAAACATTCCCTTCTTTGGAAGCGCAAATAGCCTCTATATCAGATGATATTGCTTATATGAACCATGATTTAGATGATGGGTTTAGAGCAGGACTATTTTATATTAAGGATTTAAATAAATTGAATTTTTATAAAGAAATTATTAAAGAATACGGGTTAGAAGCTAGTAGTAATAGATTTAAAAAAGAATTGGTAAGAAATTTAATAAATAAAATGGTTGTTGATTTAATTAAAGAAACAGAAAAAAATTTAAATAAAATTAAACCAAAAAATACAAATGATATTAGAAATGCAGGTTTTAATATTGCTTCTTTTTCTAATAAAATGAAAAGAAATATTATGGAAATAAGATTATTTTTAAATAAGAGAATGTATAATCATAAAACAATTAGTAATAAGACAAAAAAATATAAAAAAGTAATAGAAAATTTGTACCAACTCTATATTACTAATAAATTATCTATCCCATCTACATGGATTAATGAAACTTATAAAGATACTAAAGTAGATAAAAAACAGATGGTCGTAGATTACATATCAGGCATGACTGATAGATATATATTAAAAATTTATAATAAAATATAAAAAAATGAGTTTTTACAATATATTAAAAGAAGATATTAATAAAGTACTTAAATATAATATTCTTAAAAAAAATTATAAAAAAGAAATATATAATATGTTCCAAGTTAGCGAGCCTCCTAAAGATAAATTTGGAGATGTATCAACTAATGCTGCTTTTTCGTTGTCTAAATTTTTGAAAACAAACCCCAAAAATTTTGCCAATATTCTCATAAAAGAGTTGAGGAAACTCATTTATATAGAACATGCCAAGGTTGAAGGACCTGGTTTTATAAATTTATCTCTCAAAAAAGATTTTTGGTTAAATGAACTTAAAAAAGTTTTATTAAAAAACGATAAATACGGTGAGAGTAATATTGGTAAATCAAAAAAAGTAATTATTGAATTTGTTTCAGCAAACCCAACCGGACCTTTACATATAGGTCATTGCAGAGGGGCAGTTTACGGCGATGTTTTATCTAATATTATGAAGAAACTTGGTTATAAAGTTTATAAAGAATATTATGTTAACGACACTGGTTCTCAAATTGATAAATTAACCAATTCTGTAATTTACAGATACAAAGAATTATTTAACAAAAATAAAAAAGAAATTGATGACAATTTATATCCCGGAGATTATTTAATAGATCTTGCTAAGGATTTAAAAAAAAAATATGGCTCTAAATTATTAGAAAGCAATCAGAAAAATAATATTAATATAAAAAACTTTTCTCTTAAATGGATCATAGATATTATAAAGAAGGATTTGAATTTACTCGGAGTTAAATTTGATTTATTTTTTTCGGAAAATGATTTAGTAAAAAAAAATAAAATCTCAATTTGTATAAATACTCTAAAGAAAAATAAATTAATATATCAAGGTATCCCAGAGAAACCAAAAGGCAGAGATTTAGATGAATGGGAGCCAAGAGAACAATCTTTATTTAAGTCTTCTAAATTTGGCGATGATGTTGATAGAGCATTACAAAAATCAAATGGTGATTATACCTATTTTGCAAAAGATATTGCTTATCATTTAGATAAACATAAAAGAGGGTTTAATTTTATGATAAATGTTTGGGGAGCAGACCATGGGGGATATATTAAACGACTTTCTAGCGCTGTTAAAGCAATAACAAAAAATAAAGTAAATGTAATTGTGAAAATTTGTCAACTTGTAAAAATTATTGATAATAAAGAAATTCTTAAAATGTCAAAAAGAGAAGGAAGATTTATTTCTTTAAGAAGAGTAATAAATAATGTAGGTAAAGATGTTACAAGATTTATAATGTTATTAAGAAAAAATAATGAAGATATTGATTTTGATTTACAGAAAATAACTGAAGAAAGTAAAGACAACCCGGTTTTTTACGTTCAATACGCTCATGCAAGATGTTGTTCAGTGTTAAGAGAAACAAAAAATTATTTTGATTCTAAAGAAATAAGTTTAACGGAAATAAAAAAAAATGATTTAAAAAATCTAAATGATAAAAATGAAATTTTATTAATAAAAGAAATAGTGAAATGGCCAAAAATTTTAGAAGATTCTGTATATTATCATGAACCCCATAGAATAACTTTTTTTCTGCAGTCATTGGCATCTAAATTTCATAGTTTTTGGAATTATGGAAAAAAGGATTCTAGCAAAAGATTTATAAGCGCTGAAAATAAAGATTTAACTCTTGCAAGGTTAAGTTTAATTTATTCAGTTAAAATTGTATTAAACAACGGTTTAAGTTTGTTAGGTGTAAAACCATTAGAGGAGATGAGATAAAAAATAAATGAACTTTATTAAATTTTTATCAGTAATTATTTTTTTCATCATATTCTTTTTTCTTATAAAACATTATATTAATCTTGAAAACTATAAATTTAATAATAATAAAAATACTATTCCAATAATTGAATCAGATAACAAACCATTCAAAATTTTACCACCTCCAGAAGATAATGATAATCCATTAGAAAATTCATGTACTTTAAATGATGAATGTTAAAAATAATTTTACAAATAAACCGATCCCTGTAATTTTTGGAGTAAAAAGTTTTGAACTCAATAAGAAAGAAAAAGATTTTTTTCAAAAATCAAACCCTTTAGGTTTTATTCTTTTTGAAAGAAATTGTAGAACTTATAGTCAAACTAAATTGTTAATAGAAGATCTTAAAAAAATAACATCTCATAAATACACTATGATTATGATCGACCAAGAAGGCGGTCGTGTTGTAAGATTAAAAAAACCTAATTGGAAATCATACCCAAGTGCAGAGTATTTTGGAATTAAAGCTGAAAAAAATTTATCTATTGCAAAGAAGCTTGTATTAAAAAATTCTATAGAAATTGCAAAAGATTTAAGAAAACTTGGAATTAATATGAATTGTGCGCCAGTCTTAGATGTTAAATATGATTTTACAAATAATGTTATAGGTGATAGATCATTTTCTTCAAATCCAAAAATTGTAAGCGAGTTAGGAAAGTCATTCTGTAAAGGTCAAAAAAAAATGGGTATTATTCCTATTATTAAACATATTCCTGGCCACGGGTCTTCGACTAAAGATAGTCACAAAACAACACCGAATATTGATTTAGATTTGATATCATTAATTAAAAAAGATTTTTTACCATTTAAAAAGTTAAAAAAAGAGTCAGTTGCTATGATTGCACATATTATTTATAACAAAATAGATAAGGAAGTTGCATGTTGTTCAAAAAAAATTATAAAAAAAATAATTAGAAAAGAAATAGGTTTTAAAGGTTTGTTAATTTCAGACGATATAAATATGAAAGCATTAAAAGGAACAACTAAAAAAAAGGTAAAAGCAATATATAAATCAGGATGTGAAATAATTTTACATTGCAATGCTAATATAAAAGAAATGATGCAAATTTATTCATCGATTCCCTTGATTAAAAATAATATTTTAAAAAAAGTTAGTAAATTGAATAACTTAAGGTAAATTTATTAAATGAAATTATAGTTTAATAATATAGATAAAGTAATGATTAATTCTTATAATTAAATCAATATATATTCAAATTATATAACTGTAATATTGTAAAATGAATGATTTTGTATTAAATATTGATGGTTATGAGGGTCCAATAGAACTTTTATTAGATCTTGCAAAGAAACAAAAAGTAGATTTAAAACATATTTCAATACTAGAACTTGCTGATCAATATTCAAATTATGTTAAAAATGAAATTAAAACGACTAATTTGACATTAGTTGCTGATTTTCTTGTTATAGCCTCATGGTTAACTTATTTGAAATCTAGACTGCTTTTACCAGAAAAAAAAATTGAGGGGATTCCTGCAAGTACTCTTGCGGAAAACTTACGTGAGCAACTAATTAAATTAAATGAAATGAGAAAAGCTGGAATAAAAATTTTATCACGACCTCAATTAAATAAAGATTTTTTTAAAAACGGTTTAGATAAAAGTACTTTTGTTGAAAATAAATACACTTTTGATTGCACATTATATGACTTATTAAAAAATATTGTAGATATCGATGCTAGAAAAAAAATTAAAAATTTTAAATTAAATTTAAAAAAAGTTTGTACTGTGGAAGAAGCAATAAAAAATTTAAAAAAATTCTTTGATTTAAAAAATGACGAGTGGATTCCATTAGATGATATTATAAAAAATAAAGAAACCGATAATTTTATAAAAAAATCATACACTGCGTCTCACTTTTCAGCATCATTAGAACTAGCTAAAGAAGGTGTTATTAATATAAGACAACACGCACCTTTTGCACCTATTTATATAAAAAAAAAAGCAGTTAAAAAATGATAAACGACAAGAATACCTGCTTAAAAGTTATAGAGGCAATTTTATTTGCAAATTCTGATTTAGTTGATGAAAAAGATTTAACAAAAAATCTTCCTAAAAATTTAAATATAAAAAAACTACTTAATGAATTAAAAAATATTTATAAAAGTCGAGGTATAAATATTTATAATGTCAAAAATAAATGGGGTTTTAGAACTTCGCCTAATATGACTAATTATCTTAAAATAGAAAAAAATTTAAAACGAAAATTATCTAAGGCTGGTGTAGAAACTCTTGCAATCATAGCTTACTATCAACCAGTTACCAAAGGAGAAATAGAAAAAGTTAGAGCAAGAAATATTAGTCAAGGAACTTTAGATATTTTATTAGAAAGAGGATGGATAGAATTAAAAGGTAGAAGAAAAACACCAGGTAAACCATTAACTTGGGGAACTACTGATAAATTTCTTGAACATTTCAATCTTACAGATTTGAAAGAGCTTCCAACTTTAAAAGAAATCAATCAACTTGGTATTGAAGAAAAAAGAGGTTAATTTTGAATTTTATTAAAGATTTTTTTATTCATAAATCTTTTAATCTATGGATTCTCTTTTCCTTCTTTATAGCTTTTTTTTTATCATTTCCTATTCTTTCATTAATTTTTAATGTTATTTTAAATTATAATAGTGAGTGGAACGCTGTACTTAATAATGAAATATGGGATTATTTATTCAATTCTATATGTATAATTTTTTTTCAATCAGTATTTGTAGTTTTTTTTGGTGTAATTTCCGCATGGATAGTAACAACATATGATTTTCATTTAAGAAAAATTATTGATCTTTTATTATTATTACCACTAAGTATACCGCCATATGTTGCCGCTATAGCTTATGGAGAACTTTTAGATTATTCTAGTTATTTTCAATTTTTTTTTAGAGAAAATGTTCCAATTTTAAGTAAAATTTATTTGCCAAATATAAGATCCTTACCCGGAGTTATATTTATATTTTCTATAACACTTTACCCTTATGTTTACATTATTTCTAGAGCTGCATTTTCTGAAATTTCATATACTTATAATGAGATTGGAAAGACACTTGGTTTAAAACAATTAAGTATTTTTTTTAAAGTTTATTTACCGCTAGCAATTTTTCCAATAATAGGTGGAGTTATTTTATCGATATTAGAGTCTTTAAATGATTTTGGCACTGTTCAATATTATGGCGTAGATACTTTTACAACAGGAATTTATAAAACATGGGTTGGTTTAGGTGATATAAATTTAGCTGCACAAATATCAGTTTTTTTTTTATTTTTTATTTTTTTTATTTTATTTTTACAAAAAAGATTTCTTTCAAGTGAAAAAATTGATTTAAAAACAAGTAAAGAAAAAAGAATAAATTTATTATCTTCAGGTAGATCAAAAAATATATTTTTAATTTCTTTTTGTTTGTTACCTGTAATATTAGGTTTTTTTATACCATTTATTTTTTTGTTAATTAATTCAATTCAAGCTTTAGAAATTTTTCTATTAAAAGATACATTTATTAATACATTTAATACTGTTTTTCTTGCATTATCTGTTTCTCTTATAATAATTTTTTTATCATTGCTAATTAATTATTCATCCAGAATTAAAAAAACAAAAATAAATTTATTTTTTAATAGAATTTCATCACTTGGATACGCGATACCAGGTTCAATAATTGCAATAGGAATACTTATACCATTTACATATTTTGATAATTTTTTTGTTAATTTTTTTAAGAATAATTTTAATTTAAACATAGATACTTTTTTTTCTGGAAGTATATTTATTTTATGTTTTGCTTATATTGTTCGTTTTTTCACAATATCTCAAACCAATATTGAAAGTAGTTTCTACCGAATATCAAAAAATGTAGATGATACAGCTAGAGTTTTAGGGAAAAAGTCTATTCAGATTCTATTTAATATTCATATTCCTCTAATGTCATTAAGTATATTATTATCTTTAGTTTTAATTTTCATAGAAATAATAAAAGAATTATCTGCAACTCTTATACTAAGACCATTTAACTTTGATACTTTGGCTATACAAGTGTATGAATATGCATCAGAAGAAAAAATTATTGAATCTTCAATACCTTCATTAATTATTGTTGTTTTATGCGTTATTGGCATAATGTTTATGTCAAGGATTAATAACCAATTATTAAAAAGTGGTAAAAAATAATAATATAGTAATTCAGAATTTATCTCAGATAAAAGATAACAAAAAAATATTAGATGATATCAATCTTAGTATTCCAATTAATAAAGTAGTCTGTCTAGTTGGGCCATCTGGTTGTGGTAAAACATCATTGTTAAGACTGATTGCTGGTTTAGACAAATTTAATTCAGGAAAAATTTTTTTTGATAATAAACTAATTTCTAAATCACAATTTTCAATCCCTACAGAGAATAGAAACATAGGATTAGTTTTCCAAGAATCAAATTTATTTCCACATTTAAACATTTTCAAAAATGTTTCTTTTGGATCTAAGAAAAAAAAATTTAAAGACATTCAAAAAGAGACATTTGAAATTTTAAAAAAAATTGGCTTACCACATTTATCTAACATTTACCCACATCAATTATCAAGTGGCCAAAAACAACTTGTTGCTATTGCAAGATCTTTAATAACAAAACCTAAATTACTTATGATGGATGAGCCTTTTGCTAATTTAGATCAAAGATTAAAAAATAAAATTCGTGATATAACGCTACACTTACTTCAAAAAACATTTACGACAGCTTTAATAGTAACTCATGACCCGGATGATGCTATGTTTATGGGAGACTTTATTGCAGTTATGAATAAAGGCAAGATTATGCAATTTGATACACCAAATAATATATATAATAAACCAAACTCTGCTTTTGTAGCAAGATTTTTTGGCGAAACTTTATCTTTAAAATCTAAAGTTAATAACAGAAAAGCAAAAACTATATTTGGTCCAATAAAAATTACTGAAAATAAAATAATTAAAACAAAAGAAATTGAGATAATTTTTAGATCAGAGGCATTCAATATAACAAAAAAAAATGCTAAAAAAAATCCAAGAAAAATTAAAAGTAAAATAATTGCCATCAAATATATTGGTGAAAATTCTTATTTACATCTTGATCTTTTGAATAACTCACTTCAAAAACATATACATATAAAGTTTCCAGGAAAATTTATTCCACCTAAAAATAAAATTTGCTATATTAATATTGGTAAAAAGAATTTTTTTATTTTTTAATGTTAATAAAATTATAGGTTGAATAAAATATGGGTCCAAGTATTTGGCAGATATTATTAGTCTTAGTTATAATCCTAATTTTGTTTGGAGCAGGTAAATTACCAACTGTTATTAAACAACTTGGTAAAGGATTGCAAACTTTACGTTCTTCACTAAAAGAAGACTCGAAAAAAAGGAAAAAATAGTTTAATCATAAAAAATGTTTAACATAGGATGGACTGAATTACTTCTTATAACTATAGTTTTTCTTATTTTTATTAAACCTAAAGACTTTCCTTTCTTTATAAAAAAAATAGCTACATTTTTTTATAAAATTAAAAATTATATATCAGATATAACAGAAGAATTTAAAGATGAAATATATGCTGATGAATTTAAAAAAAAAAACAAGGAAATATTGAAAATTGAAAAAGAATTAAAAAAATTAAAAAAAAAATAAAAATTGACTTTAAAACAAAATAATAAAAAAATTTTTTTATCAAATCATTTGAGCGAGCTAAGAAATAGATTTGTTTATTTTTTTTTGTTTTTTACAGCATCTTTTCTTATTTCTTATTTATTTATAGATGGTATTTTTACTTTTATAACCAATCCTTTGATTGACTCTATAGATTTTAAAGAAAATAAAAGATTTATTTACACAGGTTTAACAGAAGCATTTATTAGTTATCTAAAATTATCTTTAATTTCTGCATTTATAATTTCATCTCCTTTTTTCATTTATCAAATATGGGCTTTTATTGCACCAGGTTTACTAGAAAAAGAAAAAAAAATTATTTTTCCTTTTTTATTTTTAATACCATTGATGTTTATTTTAGGATTTATTTTTTTTTATTATTTTATTATTCCTATTGCTTGGAATTTTTTTATTGCTTTTGACACATCAGGAATAAATCAAAGTTTTACAATTGAACTTGAACCAAAAATAAATGAATATCTTTCATTAACTTTAAAACTTGCTTTTGCTTTTGGTTTAGCATTTCAATTACCTGTAGCTATTTTTTTATTAACAATTTTAGGTCTAACATCGCCTATTGATTTGCAAAAAAAAAGAAGATTTGTCATAGTTATAATTTTTTTAATTTCTGCATTAATAACGCCTCCCGATATTATTTCACAAGTAGGTTTAGCTATACCAATTATTTTTTTATATGAATTTTCAATTTTTATATCAAAATTTTTTGAAAAAAAGAAAAAGTGATTTTTTGTTATAATAATATTTAGTTTAGAAAAATGTTAGATATTAAATGGATAATAAATAACCCTGCAAAAGCTGATAAAGCTTTTAAAAGAAGAGGTTTAAAACCAGTAGCGGATAAATTAATAAAAATGAGCGAATTAAGATCAAATGTTTTTGTAAAACTTGAAAATTTATTAGAACAAAGAAATAATATTTCTAAACAAATATCTAATACTAACAATCAATTAGAAAAAACTAAATTGATAAAAAAAGTAAAGATTTTAAAAGATGATATTGCTAAATTTCAAGAAGGCAAAATTACTAAAAATTCAAATCTTAATAATTTTCTATTGGAATTACCAAATTTTTTGGATGATAGCGTCCCCGATGGGAAAAGTGACGCTGATAATGTAGAAATAAGAAAAGTTGGTAATATAAAAAAATTTGATTTTAAAATTAAAGACCATGTAGATATTGGTGAAAAATTAAATTTATTAGACTTTAAAACTGCTTCAAAAGTTTCAAGTTCCAGATTTGTATATTTAAAAAATAACCTTGCAAAACTAGAAAGATCTTTAGCTTCATTCATGATTGAAAGTAATGTGAAGTCTGGAAATTTTAATGAAATTTATACTCCTTATTTAGTTAATGAGAAAGCATTAATTGGTACCGGTCAATTACCTAAATTTGATTCGGATATTTTTAAAACAAGAGAAAATTTATGGCTTATTCCAACAAGTGAAGTTACCTTAGTAAATTTAGTAAGAGATACGATTATAAAAAAAGATAAATTACCTTTACGTTACACTTCTTACACGCCTTGTTTTAGATCTGAAGCAGGTGCAGCAGGTAAAGATACAAGAGGATTAAAAAGACAGCATCAATTCGGCAAAGTAGAAATTGTATCAATTACATCTTCAGAAGAGTCTGATAAAGAACATTTATTTATTTTAAAGACAGCTGAAAAAATTTTACAAGATCTTGAATTACCATATCGTGTTTGTGAATTATGTGCTAGCGAGATTGGTTTTGCTTCAAAAAAAACATTTGATCTAGAAGTGTGGGTACCAAGTGCAAAAAGTTATATGGAAATTTCAAGCATTTCTAATTGTGGTGATTTTCAAAGCAGAAGAATGAATACCAGATACAAATTTAATGAAAAAAAAGAATACCCTCATACTTTAAACGGCTCTGCTTTAGCAATCGGTAGAACTATTATTGCAATTTTAGAAAATTATCAAAATAATGATGGCTCGGTAAATGTTCCTAAAGTTTTAAAAAAATACATGGATAATATTGAGAGATTATAATTTTTATTGATTGATAATTTAAAAAAAATTAATTTAATTTTAAAACTACGTAAACTTGGTGTTACAAATCATCATGTTCTTTCTATTCTAGAAAAAATACCCCGAGAAAGATTTATTGATAAAGAATTATCTTACAAAGCGTATCAAAACAACGCTTTACCAATAGATTGTAACCAAACTATAAGCCAACCCGCTGTTGTTGCAAAGATGACAGAATTATTAGAACCCGAAAAATCGTTTAAAGTACTAGAAATTGGGACTGGATCAGGATATCAAACTGCAATTTTATCTAAATTATTTAAAAGGATTTACAGCATTGAAAGACATAAAGTTTTAATAGAAAAAGCAAGAAAAGCATTGAGTAATCTTAAGATAAATAACATAATTTTTTATTATGGAGATGGAATGAAAGGGTGGCCAGCAAAGTTTTCTTTTGAAAGAATAATAGTTACAGCAGTATCCAAAAATTTACCAAAAAATATAATAAACCAATTGTCAGATGGAGGTATTTTAGTTTTACCATTGGAATATAAAAATGAACAATACATAACTAAAGTAATAAAAAAAAATAAAAAACTACATTTTAAAAAATATTGGAAAGTTCGATTTGTACCATTAGTTTCAGGAATTAATTGAATTAAATGTTTAATTTTTTTTAAAAGAATATACTATTTATAAAAATATTTTTTTAACTAATTTATTATGAATGACGCTTTTGTATCATTTCTTCCATTAATATTAATATTTGTAATTTTTTATTTTTTATTGATAAGACCTCAACAAAAAAAAATGAAAGAACATAAAGAAATGATAAATAAAATTAAAAGAGGCGATAATATTCTTACCGCTGGAGGTATTTATTGTAAAGTTTCTCGTGTTATAGATGAAAATAAAATAGAAGCCGAGTTATCAAGTAACGTCAAAATTATTATATCCAAACCAACAATTTCTAACGTTATTAACAACTCATCTGATACCAGTAACAAATAGAATAATATTTTAAATTAATGGTACAATTCAAAAAATGGCAATTATTTCTAGTAATTCTATTTAGTTTTTTTGCTATTATATTTTCTTTTCCAAATTTTTTATCAAAAGAAACTTTAAAAAAAGTCCCATCTTTTCTTCCATCTGAGCAAGTTATTTTAGGACTAGACTTACAAGGAGGTTCATATTTATTAATAGAAGTTGATACTGAATCTGTTGTATCTGAAAATCTAGAATCTTTCTCAGATAGTTTACGATTGTCTTTAAGAAAAAATAAAATTTCCTATTCAAAACTTAATATTAAAAATAACAATATTTTTTTTAATATTAAAAATGAAAAAAAAAAGGAAGAACTATCAAAAATTCTATCAAAATATTCACAAGATACTTCTTATGAATATGTAAATGAGAAATTAATTAAGATTTTTTTTAATAATCAAAAAATTAAAAATATTCAAGATACATCTGTATCTCAATCTATAGAAGTAGTAAGAAGAAGAGTTGATGAATACGGAACAAAGGAACCTACTATACAAAGACAAGGTTTAAATAGAATATTATTAGAGCTTCCTGGTATTACTGATCCTGAAAGATTAAAGAAATTGTTAGGTAAAACAGCAAAATTAACACTTCAAATTATTGATGATGATTTATCATGGGAGGACTTGAAATCTGGCAAGACTAAACCTGGGATAATTATTTACGAATCAGATAATGAACTAGACCCAACTGGTGACCCGGTTTTATATGCTGTAAAAAAAAGAAATACTATATCAGGAGACTTGTTATTAAATGCTTTTCCAACTTTAGATAAAGGTTCAGCAGTTGTATCTTTTGAATTTAATAATAAGGGGGGGAGAAAGTTTGGAAAAATAACAAGTGAAAATATTGGAAAAAAACTAGCCATAATTTTAGATAAGAAAATTATAAGTTCGCCAAATATAAGAGAACCAATTACAGGTGGAAAAGGAATTATAACTGGTCAATTCACTTTTCAAGAAGCAACAGACTTGTCTATGCTTTTAAGAGCTGGTGCTTTACCAGCTCCATTAAATATTATTGAAGAACGTACAGTCGGGCCTAGTTTAGGTGTTGATTCAATTAAATCTGGAAAATTTGCATCTATTTTAGGTTTTGCTTTAATTATTGTTTTTATGTTTTTAATTTATGGAATTTTTGGAATTTTTGCCAATATAGCATTAGTTTTTAATTTGTTAATTTTATTGGCAATACTAACGTTAATTAATGCAACTTTAACTCTTCCTGGAATAGCAGGGATTGTTTTAACTATTGGAATGGCAGTAGATGCAAATGTTTTAATATTTGAAAGAATTAAAGAAGAGATTAAACATAATCTTTCACCAATTGCTACAATTGATACTGGATACAAAGAAGCATTCAAAACTATTGTTGATGCAAATATTACCACACTTATTGCAGCAGTAATGTTATTTGGTCTAGGTTCAGGCCCAGTCAAAGGTTTTGCTGTAACTCTTTCAATTGGAATTTTAACTTCAATGTTTACAGCGATAATGTTTACAAGAATTTTAATACTTATATGGTTAAGAAAAAAGTCACCAGAAAGGATCAATTTATAAATAATGCCAATTTTAAGAATTATTAAGAGTGGAACTAATATTAAGTTTATGAAAATAAAAAAATTAACTTTATTTATTTCATCTATATTATTTTTTTTATCTTTATCTTTAGTTTTTTTTAAAGGTTTAAATTTAGGTATTGATTTTACCGGTGGAAGTTTGATTGAAGCCAGATTTAAAGAAAATGTTGATTTAAACAATTTAAGAATTCAGATGAATAAATTAAATTTAGGTGAAATTCAACTACAAACCATAGGTAGTGAAAATGATATTATTATTAGAGTTCAAGAAAAAAAAAATAGCGAGAACAAACAAACCGAAACAATACAAGTTATAAAAAATAGTTTAAGTGATAAATCTATAGAATATAGGAGAACTGAATTTGTAGGGCCAAAAGTTGGAAGTGAATTAGTAAATGCAGGTATAATAGCTGTTATTTTTTCATTGTTTGGAATACTTATATATATATGGCTAAGATTTCAATGGAACTTTGCAATTGGCGCAATTATTGCATTGATACACGATGTTATTTTAACTTTAGGTTTTTTTTCATTATTTCAGTTCGAATTTAATCTTGCTACAGTTGCTGCAGTTTTAACAATTGCTGGTTATTCTATAAATGATACTGTCGTTATTTACGACCGAATAAGAGAGTCTATGCGAAAATATAAACAAATAGATTTTGATGAAGTTATTAACATTTCTTTAAATGGGACGCTTTCTAGAACTTTAATGACCAGTTTAACAACACTCATGGCATTGACGGCATTATTTATTTTTGGGGGCATTGTAATTTCTAGTTTTATTATAGCTCTTATTTGGGGAGTTTTAATAGGAACTTATTCTTCATTATATGTTGCATCGCCACTTTTGACATACATTAAACAAGATAATAGACGAGTAAATTAGTACAGATTTTGAGCTGATACCATTGCATATAGCATAGGTATAGATAAAGCAGTATTTGTTCTAGAAAATAACATTGCTTTTCTTGCTGCTAAAGGTTTTTCATCATCATTAGCTGATACAATTCCTAATGCAATTTTTTGGTTTGGCCATATAATCATCCAGACATTATATGCCATGATTATACCCAACCACATCCCAATACCTATGGCAGTGTTTTTTTGCGAACCTTCAATTATTCCAAGTGCTAAAGCATTAACTAAATAACCGTTTAAATGTGCGGTTATAAGGCCAGTAATTATAGTTGCTAAAGCTGCCCATCTAAACCAAAATAATGCTTTTGGTGCAATTACTTTGCTAATAGCAGGTTTTTCATTATCAGGAATATTTGGCATGGATGGAATTTGTACAAAATTAAAATACCAAAGCAAACCAATCCACATTACACCACTTAAAACATGGAGCCAACGTGAAAAAAAAGCTATATATGTTGGTTCAAAAAAATCCATATTATTAATAAATTAAACTTAATAAAACAATCATTATAATTGTTAGCAATATTCCTATGAGAACTGTTTTTGATAAAGATTCTAAAGGGTTGTCCATATGTATTTATAATGAATAAAAAAATTATTTTTGTAAAGACTTTCTTTTTATTTTATCTTCAATTCTTAATACATCGTGTAAATATTGACTTGTGTAGCTATTTTTAAATTTTACTAGTAATACTTCTGGAGACCCTTCTGCAATAATTTTTCCACCTTTTTCTCCTCCTTCAGGTCCCATATCAATTATATAATCAGACGTTTTAATAACCTCTAAATTATGTTCAATTACAATAACTGTATTACCTTTATCAACAAGAGAATGCAATACTTCTAAAAGTTTTTTTACATCTTCAAAATGCAAGCCAGTTGTTGGTTCATCAAGTATATATAGTGTTTGGCCTGTCGATCTTTTTGATAATTCTTTTGCTAATTTTATTCTTTGCGCCTCACCACCTGATAGAGTTGTAGCAGATTGACCAATTTTGATATAACCTAACCCAACTTTTTTAAGTGTAAGTAGTTTATTTTTAATATTTGGTATAGCTTTAAAAAATTCTAATGATTCATCGACGGTCATATCAAGAATATCAGCTATATTTTTATCTTTAAATTTAATTTCTAAAGTATCTCTATTATATCTTTTACCTTTACACAAGTCGCATTTGACATAAACATCTGGTAAAAAATGCATCTCAATTTTTATTAATCCATCACCTTGGCATGTTTCACATCTTCCACCTCTTACATTAAAAGAAAATCTTCCAACTTTATAACCTCTTTCTCTTGATTGTGGTAAATTAGAAAACCATTCTCTTATAGGTGTAAAGGCACCTGTATAAGTTGCAGGATTTGATCTTGGAGTTCTACCTATAGGCGCTTGATTTATTTCTACTATTTTATCTAAATATTCAAACCCTTCTAAGGATTTATATTTTTCTGGTTTTTGAATTTGATAATTAAGTTTTTTTCCAATAGCTTTTAGTAAAGACTCATTAATTAAACTTGATTTTCCACTTCCAGATACACCTGTAACAGCAGTAAAAGTTCCTAATGGAATTTTTACAGTAACATTTTTTAAGTTGTTTGTATTTATACCTTTCATAATTAAAAATTGATTTTTTTTACCATTTCTCCTTTCTTTTGGAGTTGGTATATGTCTATATCTGTTTAAATATTGAGATGTAATAGACTCGGTAGAATTTAAAATTTCAGGTAATTCACCTTTTGCAACAATATTGCCACCATAAACTCCAGCTCCAGGCCCAACATCAATAATATAATCTGCAGCTCTGATAGCTTCTTCATCATGTTCTACAACTATTATTGTATTGCCTAGATTTTTTAATTTTTCTAGTGTCTTTAAAAGTCTTTTATTATCTCTTTGATGTAATCCTATAGACGGTTCATCAAGAACATATAAAACTCCAGTTAAACCGGAACCAATTTGTGAAGCTAATCTAATTCTTTGGCCTTCACCTCCTGATAACGTTCTAGAGTTTCTTGATAGTGTTAAATAATTTAATCCAACATTTTTAAGAAAGTTCAATCTATCATTTATTTCCTTTAATATTCTTCTAGCTATTTCGTATTGTGTTTTATTTAATTTTTTTTCTAATTTTATAAACCAATCAATAGCATTTTCGATAGTAAAAGTACTTACTTCACCAATATGTAAATTATCTATTTTTACTGATAACGCTTCTTTTTTTAATCTGTAACCATTACAAGTTTCACAAGTGTCATATCTTAAATATTTTGAAACTTCATCTCTATAGTATTCATTTTGATTTTTAAACCATTTTCTTTGCAAATTTGGTATTACTCCTTCAAATCTACGTTCAATTGGGTAAGTTCCTCTGAACGAACTATATTCAAATTTAATTTTTTTTTTGTCACCTCCATATAGAATAATTTTTTTTATCTCTTCTTTTAAATCTTCAAATGGAATTTCCATACTAAAATTATAAGTTTCAGAAAGTGCACGAAGAGTTTGTTGATAAAAATCATTTGATGATTTGTTCCATGGTTCAATTGCACCTTCAGCAAGACTTAGGTTATGATTTGGAACCACCATATCTGGGTCAAAATATGATTTATTTCCTAAACCATTACAGTCTGGACACGCGCCAAAAGGATTGTTAAATGAAAATAATCTAGGTTCAATTTCCTCAATAGTAAATCCTGAAATAGGACATGCAAATTTTGTTGAAAAAATATCAATTTTTTTTGAATTAAAATTTTCAATATAAATAACACCATGAGATATATTTAGCGCTGTTTCAACGCTGTCTGTAAGCTGATTTTTTATATTTTTATTTATTTCTATTCGATCAACAATAATATCGATATTATGTTTAAATTTTTTATCTAATTCTGGTAAGTCATCCGATTTATAGATTTTTCCATCTATTTTAAATCTTTGAAAACCTTTCTTAATCATTTCTGAAATTTCTTTTTTATATTCACCTTTTCTACCCTTTACTAGTGGCGCAAGTAATAAATATTTTTTTCCGGTCTTTTTTCTTAATATACTATCAACAATTTGAGATATGCTTTGTGATTCTATAGGTTTACCAGTTTTTGGAGAATATGGTATACCAACTCGTGCAAATAATAATCTCATATAATCATATATTTCAGTTATAGTTCCAACTGTTGATCTTGGGTTTTTGGATGTCGTTTTTTGCTCAATAGATATTGCCGGTGATAAGCCTTCGATTGAATCTACATCAGGTTTTTGCATGACTTCTAAAAATTGTCTTGCATACGCTGATAAGCTTTCAACGTATCTTCTTTGTCCTTCAGCGTAAATAGTATCAAATGCTAATGATGATTTCCCTGAACCTGAAACACCAGTTATTACTACTAACTTATTTTTTGGTATTTCTAAATCAACATTTTTAAGATTGTGTTCTTTTGCACCAATAATAGATATTTTATCCATAATTTATATTAGACTAATGTACATTTACTAATTATTATTAATAAACTAATTAATTTTTTTTTAAATTAAGCATTTTATTATATTAAATGCCTGGGTCAGTAAATAAAGTTATCCTTCTCGGGAATCTTGGACAAGATCCTGATATTAGGACAATGCAAAATGGAAAAAAAGTTTGCACTTTTTCATTAGCAACCTCAGATTCCTGGAAAGATAAAGAAACAGGAGAAAAAAAAGAAAAAACAGAATGGCATAGAATTGTTGTTTTTAATGAAGGATTAGTTGGTGTTGTTGAAAATTATATAAAAAAAGGCACTAAGCTTTATGTAGAAGGCTCTCTTCAAACCAGAAAATGGACAGATGACAAAGGGGTAGAAAAATATACAACTGAAATTGTGATTCAAGGATATGGCGGTAGAATTGATATTGTTAGCGCAAAAAACAATAATCAAGAATTATCTCAAGATCGAGATATTGCAGAAACTAATAGTAACCCTAAAAAAGAAATTGATTCAAAAGAAAGTAAAGAAAAAAGTATAGATGATAAATCTGATAATCTAAATGAAGAAGATATACCTTTCTAATTTTTTTATTTTAATAAGGAATTTATATTGAGTGATACGACTTTAGGTAATTCAAAATCTAATAATGGGTCTAATAAAAAAAAGCCGCCAATAGGCAACGACTCAGGTAATGGCAATTTTGGAAATGAAGTAAATCTTTCTTTAAAAAAAGAAATGGAAACTTCTTATTTGTCTTATGCAATGAGTGTTATTGTTAGCAGAGCACTTCCTGATGCAAGAGATGGGCTTAAACCTGTACATAGAAGAATTCTCTATGCAATGGATCAGTCTGGATATCATTATAATAGACCTTATCATAAATCAGCAAGAATCGTTGGTGATGTAATGGGTAAATATCATCCTCATGGAGATAGTGCTATATACGAATCTATGGTTAGAATGGCACAAGAGTTTTCTTTAAGATTGCCACTAATAGATGGTCAGGGTAATTTTGGCTCAATGGATGGAGACCCACCAGCTGCAATGCGTTATACAGAAGCTAGATTAAAAAAAGTATCTGAGAGATTGTTAGATGATTTGGATAAAGAAACAGTTAGTTTCACTGAAAATTATGACGGCTCAACTTTTGAGCCTACAGTGTTACCATCTAAAATTCCAAATTTATTAGCCAATGGAGCAAGTGGAATTGCAGTAGGAATGGCAACAAATATTCCACCTCATAATTTAGGAGAAGTTATAGACGGATGCATGGCTTATATTGATAATAAAGACATAACAATTGAAGAATTAGCAAAATTTGTAAAAGGTCCTGACTTTCCAACCGGAGGAATAATAAAAGGTAGAAGCGGCATACTATCAGCATTTAAAACTGGGAGAGGATCAATAGTTATAGAGTCTAAAGTTGAAATAGAAGAAAAATCAAAGGATAAAAAGAAATCTATAGTTATTACAGAAATTCCTTACACAATTAATAAATCTAAATTAGTTGAGAAGATTGCAGAAGTTACAAAAGATAAAATTGTAGAGGATATTTCCGATATAAGAGATGAATCAAACCGTCAAGGAGTAAGAGTTGTTGTTGACGTAAAAAAAGGTGGAAATCCAGATATTATTTTAGCCAATTTATATAAACACACACCATTAAGAACAAGTTTTGGTGTTAATTCATTAGCATTAAAAGATGGAACAAGCCCTGAAGTGATGGACTTGAAAAAAATGATCAGTATTTTTGTATCTTTTAGAGAAGAAGTAACAAGAAAAAGGTTTTTTTTTGAATTATCAAAAGCAAGGGAAAGAGTTCATAATTTAACGGGATTAATGATTGCAGTCAATAATTTAGATTTAGTAATAAAATTAATAAGAAATTCAAAAAATCCAAATGATGCAAAAAATAATCTTTTAAAAAAAGAATGGGTTGCAAAAGATTTAATTAGTTTTATTAAAATTGTTGACGATCCAAGACATAAATTAAAAAAGGCTGGAAAATATGATTTATCTTCAGAACAAGCTGATGCAATTTTAGATTTAAGACTTCAAAAATTAACTGGTTTGGAAAGAGATAAGATTGTAGAAGAAGCAAAAGAATTAGGAAAAAAAATTAATGAATATTTAAGTTTGTTACAAAAAAAAGAACTACTTATTCAAGAAATTAAAAAAGAACTTATAGAAGTAAAAGAAAATTTCTCCGATAAACGAAGAACAATTATTAGCGGCGAAACAGCTGATGTAGAGGAAGAGGATCTTGTTGAAGCAGAAGACATGGTTATTACAGTAACGCATAGAGGATACATAAAAAGAGTACCTTTAAAAACTTACAGAGCGCAAAGAAGAGGAGGGAAAGGAAGAAACGCTATGGCTACAAGGGAAGAGGATTTTGTAAATCAAGTTTTTATAGCTAACACAAAATCATCAGTATTATTTTTTTCAACTAAAGGAAAAGTTTATCAAATGAAAGTATTCAAGTTGCCAGAATTTGCTCCAAATGCTAGGGGTAAACCAATGATTGGGATTTTTCCTTTAACAAAAGATGAGAATATAACAGCAGTTTTACCATTGCCTAACGATAAAGATTCTTGGGAAAATTTAAACATCATGTTTTCAACATCTAAAGGTACAGTTAGAAGAAACGCGCTATCAGATTTTATAAAAATACAATCAAGTGGAAAAATAGCAATGAAATTATCAAATGATGATAAATTAATTGGTGTTCATACTTGTATCGAGAAAGAGGATGATGTTTTTTTATCAACTAAAGAAGGAAAATGTTTAAGATTTCCTATATCGAATGTAAGAAAATTCTCCGGTAGAAATTCTGTTGGAGTTAGAGGTATTAGATTATCAAAAGATGATACTGTCATTTCAATGTACATTTTAAAACACGCAAAATTTACTATAGATGAAAGAAATGATTATTTGAAAATTTCTAATGCAATAAGAAGAAAGGAATTAAGAAGAAGTATGCCATTTAGTAAACTTTCAAAAGAAACTCAATTAAGTGAAAAAAAGTTTGTTGAAATGGAAAGTATTGAAGAATTTATCTTATCTGTTGCTGATAATGGTTTTGGAAAAAGAAGTTCAGCATATGAATATAGAATTACTAGTAGGGGTGGAAAAGGAATAGCTAATATGTCAGTAAATAAAAAAACCGGTAAAGTCGTTTCTTCATTTCCAGTTAATGAAAAAGATGATGTAATGCTTATAGCTGGAACAGGTAAATTAATTAGATCGCCTATAAATAAAATTAGGGTAGCTGGACGTACAACACAGGGAGTGACTTTATTTAATGTTGAATCAAGTGAAAAGGTATTATCTGCTGCTTCAATTAAAGACTTGAATATTAATTCTGAAGAATAAAATATAATAAACTATGAAAGTTGCAATATATCCAGGAAGTTTTGATCCTATTACTAATGGACATTTAGATATAATTACAAGATCGATTAAGTTTGTAGATAAGTTGATTATTGCAGTATCCAAGAATAATGAAAAAAGAACTTTATTTGAAATAAATGAAAGAGTAGAAATGATTAAAGAAGTTATTCGGAATGAAAATATCTCTAATGTTGAAGTTGATTCATTTGATGGTTTATTAATGACTTATGCAAATAAAAAAAAAGCTAGTATTGTTATTAGAGGCTTAAGAGCAATTTCTGATTTTGAATACGAGTTTCAGATGACAGGAATGAATTATAAATTAAATTCTAAAATTGAAACTGTTTTTCTTATGTCATCTGATAAGTATCAATTAATTTCTTCTAAATTAATAAAAGAAATTAATTCATTAAATGGTAATGTGTCACAATTTGTACCAAAGTTAGTAGAAAATAAATTAAAAAATAAAATTAATAATTAAAATTTCATCTATTGTTTTTCAGAAGCATTGTAATAATATATTTTGTGGGCGCTTAGCTCAGTTGGTAGAGCAGTGGACTTTTAATCCGCGTGTCGGGGGTTCGATCCCCCCAGCGCCTACTCTTTTTTTATTAATTTGGAAAATTAATCAGCGTATGGATCTGGCGCTTCAATAATAGACTTATTTCCACATTTACCACCTTTACTAAAACCTAAATTTGTTGTAACACTTACTACAGATTTCACAACATCAATAATAAAAGTATGTTTTTCATTTTTTGGTCCGGTGCCACCCATAATTAATAAATACCCACCTTTGTCAACATTTGGAAATATTGTGACATTCATATTTTGATTATTTTGATCCAACCAATTTACTTTTTTTTTTTCTATATCTAAAAGAAAACTATAAGAATGATCTTCGTCTATATAACATTTCACAGTTACTGTTTCTGCATTTAAATTTGGTATAAAAATTATAAATAAAAGAAACAAATTTATTAAGAAATTCACCATATATTAATTTAATAATATTCAATAAAATACAATTTACTTATAAATATAATTTTTTTTTATGAAAAGAAAAACAGATATTTCACAAATAAGATTTAAATATAAGAAAAATTCTCTTGACATAAAAAATATTGATTCAAATCCTTTAAAACAATTTAAAAAATGGCTTAAAGAAGCAATAAAGAATAAAGTTTTTGAACCATCTGCTATGTCTTTATCTACTGTAAGTAAAAGAAATAATGTTTCTAATCGAATAGTTTTACTTAAAGGTATCGAAAATAATAGTTTGGCTTTTTATACAAATTTAAAAAGCAGAAAATCTTCTGAATTAAATATTAATAAAAGAGTTGCAGTAGTTTTTTGGTGGCCTCAGATTGGAAAACAAGTAAGAATAGAAGGACATATAAAATTAGTTGAAAAAAAAGATGCAGACAACTATTTTTCTACAAGATCAAGAAGTAGCCAGATAGGTGCTTGGGCATCAAATCAAAGCTCAATACTTAAAGATAGAAAAACACTTATTAAAAGATATAAAATTATAGAAAAGCGATTCGTAAATAAAGATATTACAAGGCCAAGTTTTTGGTCTGGTTATGAAATAAAGCCCTTTTTATTTGAATTTTGGCAAGCTAGAGAAAATAGACTTCATGATAGAATAGTATATAAAAGAATTGATCAAAAAAAGTGGAAAAAATACAGATTAAATCCATAGTTGCCATTTTTACATGTTTGTTATTTCTAACAAACTGTTCTACAACCATTAAAACACCAAAGTATGAAAGCCCCAATGTTGATATCGATAATGTTGATGAAAGCAACGCTCGTTTAAGTCAGATTTCTGATATTCCTATTCCGAGTAAATCAATAATTGATTTAGAAAAAACTTTTATACTTGGAAAAGGTGACGATTGGATGGGAAGATTATCTTTGATAAATAAAAAAAATATTGAAGAAATTTATAGTTTTTTTTTAAATGAAATGGTTAAATTTTCATATAAGGAGAAGTCTTCTATTAGATCAGATGTTAGTACATTAATTTTTGAAAATAATAAAAAAGCTATATTTATCAAGATTTCAAAACTAAATTTTGGAAAAACATATATTGAAATTACAGCAACGCCTGTAAACTAATTAAATATATGAAAAAAAATAATTTAATATTTTCTTTACTATTATCTTTTTTATTAATTTCTTTTTCTTTTGGAACTTTATTAAGTAAAACAAATAAAAAAAAAGAAACTTTTAATAAAAGTGAAATGGTTGAAAAAGCAAAAATTTATTTTGCAGATTTATCTGAAGGAGTTGGAATTATTATAGAAAGATCGTTTAATGATTTTGGACAACCAAGTGCATATATAGAAGGTGAAGAATTTAGTGGTGCTTTTTTTGGAGGATTGAGATATGGCGGAGGTAAAATTTATTTTAAAGATGGTACAGTAAAAGATGTTTTTTGGAATGGGCCGTCTTTAGGATTTGATTTAGGCGCAAATGCTTCAAGAGTTTTTACACTTATTTATAATTTAGAATTAGATAATTATAAAAAATTATTTGTAAGATTTCCCGATGTTGAAGGAACTCTTTATTTAGTTGCAGGATTAGCTATTAATTATCAAAAGAAAAATGATATAATTATAACTCCTGTCAGATCTGGACTAGGATTGAGGGCAGGTATAAATTTAGGATATACAAAATATACACAAAAAAAATCTTTAATTCCTTTTTAATAATATGAACTTAATTTCAAAAATTTTTAGAAAAATAAGTAATAATTTTTTCAAAGGTATTTTAATAAGTGCGCCAATAATTATTACCTTTTATATAGCATGGGGTTTGATAAAATTTTTTGACAATCAAGCTTCACCATTACTTGGAACATTCCCTTATGAAATCCCAGGATTTGGTTTAATTACCGTATTTATTTTTTTTGCAATAATTGGTTTTATAACAACTGGACTTTTTGGCAGAATATTTTCTTCATTCTTTGAAAAAATTTTATCAAGAATGCCTATACTTAGAAATATTTACAGTGGCCTAAAACAATTATTCGAAGCAATACTTTCAAAAAAAACTAATTCATTTAGAGAAGTGATTTTACTAGAATATCCTAGAGAAGGTGTTTGGGCGATGGGTTTCTTAACAGGTAATACCAAAGGCGAAGTTAACCGAAAAACTAAAAATGAAATGGTAAATATTTTTCTTCCAACAACGCCAAATCCAACTTCTGGTTTTTTATTATTTGTGCCAAAAAAAGATATTATTAGATTAACTATGACTGTAGAAGAGGGAATTAAAATGATAATTTCTGCTGGAATGCTTACTCCATCAGAAAATCAAAAAAAAATTAAATCTCTTAAAAAATTAAGTAAATAATTAATTATTTCTACGCAATAGATATATATTTTAATGAACTACTTTGATTATATACTTTTAAAAATAAGTTAATTATTTTCTTTTCTTCTTTTTTTATATTGTTTCTATTTTCAAATATTAATTTTGCCTCATTCAAAGCACATTCCATTATCTTAATATCTGTTATAGGATCTAATATTTTAAATAATTGATGCCCTGATTGTCTTGTTCCTAATATTTCTCCAAAACCTCTTAATTTTAAATCTTCTTCTGCTATTTTAAAACCATCATTATTATTTTTAATTGTATTTATTCTTTTTTTTGAAAATTCATTCAAATTTTTTTCTTTATATATTAAAACGCATTTCGATTTTTTTTCCGACCTTCCAATTCTACCTCTTAATTGATGTAATTGTGATAATCCAAACCTATTAGATTCTTCAATAATCATAAGCGTTGCATCTGGCACATCAATTCCAACTTCAATAATCGTTGTAGAAACCAATATAAGAATTTCTTTAGATTTAAATTTATCAATAATTTCTTTTTTTTCTTCTATGTCCATTTTTCCATGAATTATTCCAATATAATTTCCAAACACTTTTTTTAGCTTTTCAAATCTATTTGTAGCTGCAGTTAAATCTAATTTCTCTGATTCATCAATAAGAGGACAAATCCAAAAAGCATTTAATTTTTTATCAATAATACTTTGCAATCCTTTAATAATCCTTGTTACTTTATTTGAAGATATTGAGATTGTTTCTATTTTTTTTCTATTTAATGGCATTTCTGTTATTTTCGAAATATCCATGTTACCATACAACGTTAAGGCTAATGTCCTTGGAATTGGAGTTGCTGTCATTACTAAAATATGAGGATTACAGCCTTTTGAAGATAATTGAAATTTTTGATGTACGCCAAAACGATGTTGTTCATCAATAACAATATATCCAAGATCTTTAAAATTAATATTTTTTTGAAAGATTGCGTGTGTACCAATAATAATTTGTGCCTCTCCATTTTCTATTTTTTTTTGAACCGACTCTTTTTCTTTACTGTTAATTTTTGAAGTAAGAAGAACTATACTTACTTTAGTATCTTTAAACAAATTAGAAAAATAATTGTAATGTTGAATTGCTAATATTTCAGTTGGAACCATTAAAGCAGCTTGTATATTCTTTTTTAATACATTTGCTAAAGTTATTAGCGCAACAATAGTTTTGCCCGAACCAACATCTCCTTGAAGCAATCGCAACATAGGATTTTTTCTATTTAAATCTCTTTCTATTTCTTTTATAACTTTTAATTGTGATTCAGTTAGTTTGAATGGAATTTTTGAAATAATTTTATCTTTAGTTTCTTTATCAGTTTCAATTTTATGACAAATATTTTTTTTTATTTTTTCTTTTGTAATTAATAATTTTAGATAGTGTGATAAAGCTTCATCAAATGCTAATCTTTCTCTTAATTTTTTTATTTTTTCATCATTTAATTCTTTTGGTTTATGTAATAGTTCGACAGTTTGTTTCCATGGCCTCCAATTATTTTTTTTTAATATATCTTCATTAATCCACTCAGGTATCTCAATTAATCTTTCTAAAGCTTTTAATATGGATTTTCTATAAACAGACATGGTTAAACCTCTTGTTAATGAATACACAGAAAGAGAGCCGTGAAGATAAGGAAGTTCTTCTATAGTTGATATGTTTTCAGGATGAATCATTTGATACTTATTTCCTAATTTTTCTAATTTTCCACAAATTATTCTTTTTTCACCAGTAGGTAGTATTTTTTTTAAATATTTTACATATCCTCTAAAAAATATTATTTCAATTTCACTACTATTATTTTTGCACAATATTTTATAAGGCATTTTTGGATGAAATTGGGGTAAGTGCTTTATCACATTTACTATTAATGCAATTTCTTCTTTAAGATATACGTCAGATATATTTTGAATATATTTTCTTTTTTTGTAATCCCTTGGAATTGTAAGTAATAGATCTATTATTTTTTTTCCACATAGCTTTTCAAATAATTTTAATGTTTTAGGCCCAATTCCTTTTATATTTTCAATAGAATTAAATAAACTATTTTCAGATATCTTGTCTAACATATATTTTTTCCTATATTGATTTATACTAGATAATAATATTATCATGTTGAAAAAAATTAAGATTAGTAAAATATCTATAAGGAAGAAAAAAATTTTGTTTAAATGTACCCATAGGGGAACAAAAGAATTAGATATACTATTAGGTAATTATGTTTCTAGACATATTAATGAGTTAAAAAGTAAAGAATTAGATTATTTAGACATTATTTTGAGCTTTAATGACATGGATTTATTTAAAATTTTAACAAAAAAGAAAGAAATTAATGAAAAAATGAATAAACATTTTGTAAAAAAGATAATTAAGTTCAACCAAAAATTTAACAATTATATTTAATACATTGAAAAAACTAATTATTTATATAATTTATGCATTATTTGTTAATCTAATTTATGAATAAAAATATTTATCTAACTGATTAAATTGAAAAAAATTACAAATTTAAACTTTTTTAAAAAAATTCTAGCAAATAAAGCGAAAAAAAGTTCTTTTGTTGATGAAAAAAAAGATAAACCAAAATATAGAGCTACATTACCGAATAGCGATCTAGTTAATGTTATTGATACTCCTTTTATTGTTTTAGAACACAACAATAAAATTCATTTTATTAATAAGGCTGCAAAAAAAACCTTTAACTTGAGTAAGGAAGATAATATTTTTCACATTTTTCGAACACCCGAGTTTCATGAAAATATTTCTAAAATTAAGAATAAAAAAATAAGTAAATCTCAATTCACATTAGAATTGTTTAACGTGCCTCAAACAAAGTTTTTTAATGTAAAAATGTATAGATTAACTGATAATAATACTCTTTTATCATTTATTGATATTACTCGTATTCAGCATTTAGAAAATTTAAGAACTGATTTTGTTGGGAATGTAAGTCATGAATTAAAAACACCTTTATCAACAATTATTAATATTATTGAATTATTAGAAAATCAAAAAAGAATTACAGTTCAAGAAAGAAATAAATTTATGAAAATTTTAAGTAAAGAGTCTTTAAAAATGAAATCAATAATCGAGGATTTATTACATTTAACAAAAATAGAAGCTGATTTGACAAAGAAAATTACCAAAGTAGTAAATCTTAATAAAATTATTTTTGATTCAGTTAATCAAACGAAAACAAGAGCTAAAAAAAATGGAATAAAAATTATGTATACTAGATTAAAACAAGCAAATATTATAGGAGATTCAAATCAATTGCAGCAAATGGTTATTAATATTATTGATAATTCAGTAAAATATGCGGATAAGAAATCCTTAATAAATATTAAATTAAGAGATTCTGAAAATAAATTAATTTTATCCTTTAAAGACCAAGGTAAAGGTATTCCTCAACGCCTAATTCCTAGAATAACTGAAAGATTTTATAGGGTACCAGATGCTAAAATTAAAAATATTGAAGGAACGGGATTAGGTTTGGCAATTGTTAAACATATTATAATGATGCATAAAGCTGAGTTGAAAATAACTAGCAAAATTAATACTGGAACTATTGTAGAAATATCTTTTAAAAAAATTTAAAAAAATACAAATAAAAAAATAAAAATTTTAAATAAAACTTCCTAATATTTGTAACAAATTTGTAACAATATAAAGTTAGTATTTTTGTAATGTATGTCATTTTAGCTATATTATTATGTGCTTTTTATGGTTTTTATATTGGAAAAAAAAAGCCGCTAAAATTAATACAAAATAAAGATTCATCTGAGTTAAATTCTAATCCAAAATATTATGGTTATTACATTTTTTTATGGTGTTTAATACCTGCGCTTATTACTTTTTTTACATTAAACTTTTTTAGTAATTTTTTAATAAAACAAATAGTTCTAGATTTAGTTCCTGAAATTGAAACAATAACTAAAGCAAATATAGAATTTATTTACGATCAAATAAAAATTATGGCATCAGGAAAAGCGGATGCTTTTAATACAGATGAAAAATTAATACTGGCCTCTGAAAAATATAATGAATTGTTTTCCATATATAATGCATCAGTTTTTTTAATATGCATTTGTTTGTCAGCTATATTATTAATATTTTTTCATAAAAAAATAAATATAGAGTTTCCAGCGAGAAAAAAAGTTGAAAAGTTTATCAAATTTTTTTTATTAATTTGTTCGATAGTTGCTGTACTAACTACTATCGGAATAGTTTTGTCTTTGTTTTTTGAGAGTTTAAGATTTTTTAAACAAGTATCTTTTTTGGATTTTATATTTGGATTTCATTGGAGCCCTCAAATACCCATTAGAGAAGATCAGGTAGGAAGTTCTGGTGCTTTTGGCTCTATTCCTGTGTTAACAGGAACTTTTTTAATAACTTTTATAGCAATGATTGTAGCAGTGCCAGTAGGACTTTTTTCTGCAATCTATCTTTCAGATTATGCGCATAAAAAAGTTAGATCTATTCTTAAACCATTAATAGAAATTTTGGCTGGCATACCAACTGTTGTCTATGGTTTTTTTGCAGCATTAACTGTTGGCCCATTTATAAGGTTAACAGGCGAATCTATAGGCTTGAATATTGTAACAGAAAGTGCGCTCTGTGCTGGGATTGTAATGGGTATTATGATCATTCCATTCATTTCTTCTTTATCAGATGATATTATTCTTGCAGTTCCACAAAGACTAAAAGATGGTTCATATGCTTTAGGAGCTACTAAATCTGAAACAATGAAGAAAGTAATATTGCCTGCTGCATTACCAGGTATTGTTGGTTCTATTTTATTAGCAGTATCTAGGGCGATTGGAGAAACTATGATTGTAGTAATGGCAGCAGGCATGTCAGCACGTTTAACCGCTAATCCTTTTGAAGCGGTTACAACTGTAACTGTTCAAATTGTTACATTATTAATTGGAGATCAAGAGTTTGATAATCCAAAAACACTTGCTGCTTTTGCATTGGGCTTAGAATTATTTATTTTAACATTATTTTTAAATTTATTAGCTTTAAAAATAGTTCAAAAATATAGGGAGAAGTATGAGTAATATTATTAGAAATGATATTTTATCTCCTATTAGTTCAAAAAGAACTAGGAAAGAAAAAATATTTAAAATTTTTGGTCTATCTGCAATCATATTTGCTTTATCAGTGCTTGTAATTCTTTTTACAACAATATTTTCAAAAGGATATTCTGCTTTTTATCAAACGAGAATTAAATTAGATATTAATTTTAATGAGGAATTAATAGATCCTACCGGTGCACGAGACGTTACAACATTAAATAATGCAGATTACTCAGAATTAATATCTCAGTCACTTTTTAAATTTTTAAATATTGATAAAAGTAATCCAAAAGCCTCAGAAATTAAATCTTTTATTTCTTATAATAGCTTTCTAACACTTAGAGATCGTGTATTAAGTGATCCGGGTATAATTGGAAAAACAATAAAAATTAATTTAATAGCATCAGATGATGTTGATCAAATGATTAAGGGAAATATAAATTTAAATATTTCTGAAGAAAATAGAAAGATTTCAGATTTTCAAATTGAAGCAATAAACAAATTAAAATCAAATGGAGACATATTAACTGTTTTTAATAAAACTTTATTTACCAAATCTGATAGTAGGGAACCAGAATCTTCAGGAGTTTTAGGAGCAATAATAGGATCATTTTATTGTTTGTTTGTAGCAATATGTATTTCAGTTCCGATAGGTGTATCTGCAGCTATTTTTTTACAAGAATTTGCAAAGAAAAATAAAATTACAGATTTAATAGAAATAAATATTAATAATTTAGCAGCTGTTCCTAGTATTGTTTTTGGATTATTGGGATTATCTGTATTTATAAATTTTTTTCATTTACCAAGATCTTCCCCAATTGTCGGAGGGTTAGTTTTAGCATTAATGTCTCTCCCAACGATTGTGATAGTAACAAGAGCTTCTTTGTTAGCTGTACCTGATACAATTAGAGATGGCGCGATAGCATTAGGAGCCTCTAAAATGCAAGCTATTTTTAATCAAGTTTTGCCACTTGCTACCCCAGGTATTTGTACGGGTGTAATTATTGCATTAGCAAGAGCCCTTGGAGAGACTGCTCCATTATTAATGATTGGTATGATCGCTTTTATTCCCGATACACCTATATCTATAACAGATCCGGCAACTGCATTACCAGCACAAATATTTATGTGGGCTGATCATCCAGAAAGAGCATTTGTTGAAAGAACATCTGCAGCGATTTTAATTTTACTTTCATTTTTAATTGTAATGAATGCTGCTGCTATATATATTAGACACAAGTTTGAGAGGAAGTGGTAAAGTACATGGCAGAAGATCAAATAATTCCAATTTCCAAATTTAATAAACTTAAGAAAAGTATTAGTAAAAAAGTCACAATATCTGTACGAAATATATCAGTTTCTTATGATGGAAAAATGGCTGTCGATAATGTTAGTATGAATATAAATCAAAATGAAGTTACTGCTTTAATTGGTCCATCAGGTTGTGGTAAATCAACATTTATAAGATGTCTTAACAGAATGAACGATGTTATTGAAAATTGCACAATTAAAGGAAA
>Ga0315338_1001310_pt1 | contig 32833 bp, 32 predicted proteins | sample ASW8metaG_FD_204518 | JGI IMG/M metagenome (GOLD analysis project Ga0315338, IMG submission 204518) | Ammonia-oxidizing marine archaeal communities from Monterey Bay, California, United States - ASW #8 | ecosystem: Environmental > Aquatic > Marine > Coastal | place: USA: California | collected... | reverse complement strand
AAGATTTTAAAGATTTTCAAAAATATTTTTTGGCAATATTTGTATTCTTAATTATTTTAATTCCATTTTTAGCACTTAATTATTTTGCAACAGGTCAAGATGGAATATCAAATCATTACTTAAGTGCAATAATTCAAGATTATGATCAGTTAGTTGAGAGTGATTTTTCCAATAATGTTTATTTGAATGAGAAAATAGATGATAAAAATTATGATTATGTTGTAAATGGATTATCAAATGGAATTAAATTTTTAGGATATTCATTAGTTCCAATTTTTATATTGCTTATTCCTTATGGAATATTTTGTATTTTCAAAAAAAGAAATTTCATAAAAAATGTAATAATTATTTTATCTATTTTTATGATATTACCAGCAATTTATGCGTACATGAATGGTTTTAATGACATTAGATATTTGTTTATTTTATATCCAATTTTTTCATTTTTATCATTATTTACTCTACAAAAAATTAAGAATAAAATAAAAAAACAATATATATTTTTTATTTTAATTTTATCTGTTTTGATAAGTATTGGAGTTATAGCTAATTTTGAACAAAACGAACAAAATGAATTATCAAAAGAATATTTCTTTGTTTCACAAAAAGTTGTGGATTTGGCAACAGGATACAATCAGTTTTCATCAGCTAGTCAATATGTTAAAGCAGCAGAAATTGAAAATAGATGGACGGGAAGTTTAGTATCAACACAAAGTGGACATTTTGTAAAAGAAAAAGTGTTAATTCCATATGATGAACATAAAACATTGTTAGATTATATTGAAAATTCCAGAGATATTGAGAAAATAGGAATGGCAAATCATCCTCATCACCAATTTTGGTTTACTGATGCATCAGGAACAAAACTTTTAGATCCATTCTATTATTTATCTGATGGAACAAAAAAACAAGCGCCAGTCGGATTATCACACATAATCACTGATGATAGAGACGAAACACCCAAATTTATTCAGGATGTTTATTTTAATGAAGAAAAATATCCATTTCTAATTAAGAAATTTGATTCAGGAGATTTTGATTTAAAATACAATGTAAAAATATTTGAAATTAATTATAAGAAATTTGAATAGTTTTAAGAATCAGATATAACCCATTTTTTTCAATTCTTGGCGTATTTTTTCCTCATATTCACTAGGGATATCAGATTCTGGTTTCATAATATTTTGATTTTTTATTTTATGTAGTAATTTTTCCATTTCTTTTATAATTTCAGGTTCATCATTAGAAATATTATGAAATTCATTTGGGTCTTTATCCATATTGAATAAAGTAACAAATTTTTTTGGATCTTCTTTTGCTCGTAGATATTTGAATTTTGAAGTTCTAATTCCCTCTAAGAAACCATCTCTAAATTCTTCATTATTACTACTTTCGATGTACAAGGGTTTTTCAATAATTTTTTTACTTTTAAAAATTATTGAAAGATCACGTCCATCAAGTTCAGATTTTTGATGTTTTATATCAACAAGACTTAAAATTGTTGAGAAAATATCAACACCGCCTACAAGATTCTCTAAAATAACTGGTTTTTGAATTCGATCACCAACAAAAAGTAGTGGTACTCGTAGTGCTTCATTGTAAAGTTCTTTTCCACATCTAGGAGTTAATGATCTAATTTCTTCTTTAGATAAGGTTTTTTTCATTTGTTTGATTTGTGATTTTTTGGAATAATCACGAAGTGAAATAAATAATTTTAATCCTAATGGTTCAAGAAATGGCAAATATTTTTTAGTTTTTTTCATTATTTTTTTGATAAAACTGATTTCGCCAAATTCTTGGATTACAGGAATATAATCACCATGATCAGCAGTGATAACTAATAATGTGTTATTAAGATCAATGTGGTTTAGAATTTTTCCAATCCAATCATCTATACAAGAAACCATTCTATCATATTTTGTACTTCCAAATTTTTTATTATCAAAATCTTCAGGTACAATGATTTTTTGATGAAGATCTGCTAAATGAATATAATAAAACCATGGTTTTTTCATTTGTTTGTTATCAAGTCTTTTTAATATTTGTGAACCAACTTTTTTTGTTAAATCATCTTGAGTTAAATTTGCACAAAAAAAGTTATCACGTTCATTAAAATTTTTTGTCAGATGATTAAACCAAGTTAAGTCAGGAATTGTTGCATATAACGAATAACCATGATTTTTTAGAATATCAAAAAGAGTAGTGGTTTTTGAATTAAGATCAATTTGATTTATTCCATTTTTAAAAGAATATTTTCCTGTAATACAATTACCAATTGCAATACCAGTTGAATCAGCACCACCTATAGTATTTTTACAATATAATCCACGTTTAATTAAGAAATCAATATTTGGAGTTTTACAACTTCTATCTGAACCATAAAATCTATCAGATCTAAAAGAATCAATTACAAGAAAAATTATGTTTGTAGTCATGTAGTATTTTGGATATTAATATTTTAAAAATTGTTTTATTTTTTCCTTCTTAGATAATAGTTTGAAATTGATAAAAAGCTAGCATCAATGGAATTTGCAAGTAAATAGGAAATAGCAAGACCAATTATTCCAAAATTCATTCCTAGAAAAATCATGCCAGATGTGATTACAGATAAACTAAGAATTCTTCCAATCAAAACATATCTACTTTTTTCTAATCCAAGAAATTTTGATGTTAAGATTAATGTAATCGAGCTTGGAATTGCGGTAAGACTCATTATTTGAATAGCAATTATTGATTCATTAAAAGCGGGAAATAGAATTGGGATTAAATATGGAGATAATATTATACCACTAAATGCAAATCCAATTGAAGATAATACCGTAATTATTTTTATTTTTGTATTTGGTTCTTGATTTGCATCATATGGAAGAATAAACTTGTAAACTATATTTGGAAACATATTCAAAATTGCCATAATTTGTAAACCTAATGCATAATTACCTAAAATAGAAAAACTAAGAAACATTGGGATTATTATTTTATCAATTTGACTTCTAGTAACTTGTATAATTCCAAATGAATAATTATTAGTTACAAATCCTGCATGCTCTTTCAGAAGAGGAAAATTAAAATTTTCACTTTTCAAACCACGATAAACAAGAATTGTATAAAAAATATATGATAACCCAATTGCATAAAGAATTCCATCTATGCCAAAAATATAAAAAAAACTTAAACCAAGTAAAACAACTAATCCTTTTTGTGCTAGAAGATATTTTGAGTATGAATTAAATAATTTTCTGCCAAGTAGTTCGCCAATTGCTAAAGTGTTAAACACAAATCCAATTAAAACAAAAATTACATCTATACGATAAAACCAAAAAATTATTACTAATGATGCAATAACTGTTGCAATTAGTGTAATCACATAGAGAGTACTTTGAAGTTTTATTTTTTTAGCAAGATAAACGGTAATAGTATTTTGATTTGCTATTAAAATAATGGAGGAAATAATAGTTGCAATTCCTAAATAAAAAAATATTTCTCCATATTTTTCAGGAGATATGACAGATGCTAAATAAAACCAAAAGAATGCAGTTGCGCCAGTACCTATTATATCTGATAATCCTATAGCTGAAAGATTTTTTAGAATATTTTTTGATTTCATGAATATCTTAATTTTTTCTCCAAATTAACATTTTGAGGTTAATAGATTTTTAAAAACTGGTTAATATCTAAGGATTACTTCTTAAAAATAACAAGACCAATTCGATATTGAAGGATTTTGAAAATACTTTAAGAATCTTGCAAGGTATAATATACTGGACTTTTTCCTTAATATCATGGCTAAATTAGATTTTAATTTAGATTTAGATGCACCTAGAGAAAAGTTAATAGAAAAAATTACAAATTACCAAAAATTATCAGAATTTTTACCAGATCAATTAAAAAATATTGAAATTATTGAACATGATGAAAATAAAACTATTACAAGAGAAACAATATTTTTTTCTACTATAATAAATAAACCATTTGTACAAGAATCAGTTCATACAAAAATATCGTCTAATAAAATTCAAACAGAGATTATTTCAGGTCCAGCAAAAGGAACTTTGATCACTATGGTATTAAATGAGAAAGGCGATGGAACAAATATTTCAATCGATATTGAATTGAAACTAAGTCTTAAAGCTATAATTTTACAACCTTTGATAAAAAAATGGTATAAACGAATCCTAACGTCAACATTATACAAAATCAACAATTCAATTATGAATAATTCATAGTGTTTAAATAAAATTAGAATTTATGATGAAAATGGAAGATTTTTCAGAGATAATTAACTGGGATAATGTACTTAAACAAAAAGAAGATTATCAGAATAAAAAACCATTTAGATTTACATTCATAGAAAATTTTTTCAAAAAAGAGTTTTATGAAAAATTATATGAAACGTATCCCAAAATTGATGACTCATGGTCACCTAGTGAACATATGGCAAAAAGTATTTTCATGAAAACATGGGGAACTAAAGATCTTAGCGTGGTGGTTCCGGAAGGTGATGATCCTTCATTTAGTGAAGCGTGGAATAAATTCAAACGTTATGTTGAAACAGAAGAATTCATTACAAATTTTAGGAAAATGACAAATGTTCCCGTAAACAAATTGAAAGAGTTTAAACTAATGGCCTATAAAAAAGGAGGATTTCACGTACCACATATTCATAATGAAGGTCCAAGTACATTGATTTTTACAATATATTTTTCAAAAGGTTGGGAAAAAGGTGACCCAGGTGGAACATATGCTTGTACAGATGTAGACGATCCTGAAAATACCATAATTTTTGAGCCAAGTAATTTGGATAATAGTGCAATTTTGTTTCATGACGGACCAAAAGCTGCACATGGCGTTAGATATATCAAAAAAGATGTGGTTAGACAAGGATTACAGATCTATTTAGAAGAATATTCGGACGAGACAGGATGGTCTGCGGGTGATCATGAAAAACACCTAGAAGACCAAGTTAAAATCGATATTGAATAAATTTTAATTTTTATAAGGATATTTTTGTCCCTTCACCAAGAAGAAATTTCTTCTTTTTAGATGTAGAATTATCAGATGAGACTTGAGAATTTGTTGCAAGGATACTCTGAGAGATTGATATATCTGCATTTAAAATACAATTTTCCATGACTATAGAATTTTCAATAATACAATTAGAAATTCTTGAATTATTTCCTATGCTAACATTTGGACCAATAACAGAATTTTTTGTAATAATACAATCGTTCCCAATTATTACAGGTCCTATAATTTTACAATTATCCTGAATAATTGAATTTTGACCTAATGAAAAAATTCCATTTACATCTACAGTGGAATCTATAATTCCTGAAATTTTTGGTGTCATGTTTTCTAAGATAATTTCATTTGCATGAATAATATCATGTGGAGTGCCTGTATCCTTCCAGAAATCAGTTATCATATTATAAGATATTTCATCACCATCATTCAAAATCATTTGTAATGCATCAACAATTTCTAATTCATTTCGCCAAGACGGTTTTAAGTTCTTAATTTTTTCAAAAATTTTTGGTGTTAGAAAATAAATTCCCGTAATAGCTAAATTTGAATCTGGATTTTTAGGTTTTTCAACCATTTTTGAAATTTTATTTCCATCCAAGTATGCAATGCCAAATTGCTCAGGGTTATCAACTTCACATAACAATAATGCAGCATCAGATGAAGAATTTTCAAAATTAGTTACAAAATTTTTAATGCTCATGTTGATGAAGTTATCACCTAGAAAAACAACAAATTTTTCATTTCCTATAAAATTATGACATAAACTAATTGCATGTGCAATACCTTTTGGTGAATCTTGCTCAATGTATGATAAATTTACATTGAATTTCTCTCCATTTTGATAATAATCTTTTACTTTGTTAGAACCTATGCCTCCAACAACAATAGCGATATCTGTTATTCCAGAATCACGAAGTGCTTCAACACAATACTCAGACATGGGTTTATTAGCAATTGGAAGAAGTTGTTTTGGTCCAGTATGAGTTAGTGGACGTAAACGTGTTCCATGACCACCATGTAAAATAATTCCCTTCATAAGTTTGTTACATTCCAATCAAATGGTTTTTGTGTTTTTGGATCAATAATAGAAGGATCATTCCATTCAATTCTTTCTTCATCTGGATTATCATAATCATAGAGATTATTCATGAGATAAATTGTTTCAGAAGGAATATTCCCAATATTTTTTGTACCATGCCATAGATGGCCAGGAATTTTAATAATTTGAGGATTTTCAGAAGTTGATATAATTTCAACTAATTCTCCAAAAGAGTCAGAATTTTTGTCTCCATCAAAAACACAAATTTTAACAATTCCTTTAAACACAAAAAAAAGATCAATTTGATGTCGCAAGTGTTTATGCCATGCCCTAATTATCCCAGGATTACTCTGTGAGACAAGCACTTGTTTTAAGTCAAAGTCAGGCAATATATCATTCCAATCCTGTCTAAAGATCTCACCCAAAAATCCCCTCTCATCATTATGTAAAGATATTGAAATTTTTTGAATACCTAGTCCGCAATCCTCAATTGTTGGTTTCAATACAAAAAAATTATCATAATTAGTTATTATTGTTTAGTAATCAATTATTAGATAGAAAATTGGATTGTGGCTATGGAGAAAGATTTAGTTTCAATTATAATTTTAAATTATAATGGAAAACAATTTCTCGAAAATTGTATTAATTCAATAAAATTACAAACTAAAAAAAAGTATGAAATTATAGTCGTGGATAATGCATCACCAGATAATAGCGGTAGAGAAAATGCTATCAAATTTCCTGATTGTAAATTCATTTTAAATAATGAAAATGTTGGAGTTCCAGAAGGTCTGAATATAGGAATTAGAAATTCAAAAGGTGAATTTATTATTTTAATGAACAACGATGTTACAGTTACGTCAAATTGGCTTGACGGTTTCTTTGATGCATATAATAAATTAGGTATAGCATTATATCAACCAAAATTTCTTAAAATGAAAAATCCAGAGATTTTAGATGGTACAGGAGATATGATTAATATTTTTGGATTTGGATTTGCAAGAGGAAAAGGTCAGATTGATAAAATGTTGTATGAAGAAATTGAAGAGGTGAGCTATGCATCAGGAACATGTATGTTTTTACCAAGAAAAATAATTGAGGACATAGGATATTTTGATCAGAAATTATTTGCATATCATGAAGAGTTAGATTTTGGATGGAGAGCTAGATTATTCGGATATAGATCATATTATGTTCCGCAATCAGTAATTCATCATTTTGGAAGTGCAGGTTGGGGATGGACAAGCCAAAAATTTTATTTTTTAGAAAGAAATAGATGGCATGTAATTTTAAAAAATTATTCATTTAAAACAATTAGTAAATTATTACCATCACTAATAATACTTGAAATTTTTATGATAGGATTTTTTACAAAGAAAGGAATTCTGATGAAAAAATTGTCAGGATATGGCAGCATCATTAGTTCATGGAATAAAATTAGAAAAGACAGACATGAAATTCAAAAAATGAGAAAAATATCAGATGATGAAATAATGAAAACTTTTTGTTGTAATATGTACATACCTCCAGAATCAGAAGAAGAAGGACATATGGAAAATTTTAATAAAATATTGATCAGATTAGCAAAAATGAATGGATACTACAAAAAAGTAAGAATTGTAGAGTAATCATTATACCAACAAACCAAAATCTTAGTTTATGATGTATAAATTTCGAAAAACATGTAGATTATGTTCAAATCGATCATTTGAATTAGTTCTAGATTTAGGGAATCAACCACCTTCAAATTCATTTCTAACAAAAAATCAACTAAAAAATAAAGAGAGAAAATTTCCACTAAGACTGTACATATGTAAAAAATGCCATCATTTACAGCTATTAGACGTAGTTGACAAAAAACATCTATTTTCGAATTATCATTATTTTACAAGTGCCAATAAACCAATTATTGAACATTTCAAAAAATATGCAGATCATGTATATGATAAAATTTTAGAAAAAAAAGAAAATCCATTTGTTGTAGAAATTGGAAGTAATGATGGAACTTTGCTAAAACAATTAAAAAAATATAAAATTAATGTATTAGGAATTGAACCCGCAAAAAATTTAGCAGAAATATCCAGAAAATCTGGAATAAAAACTGAAAATAAATTTTTTAATCTTAATTTAGCCAAAAAAATTGCTAAAAAAGAAAATGCTGATCTAGTAATTGCCAATAATGTTTTAGGACATGTGGATGATCTACATCAATTCATAATTGGTATAAAAAAATTATTAAAAAATGATGGAATATTTGTATTTGAAGTGCCTCATGCATTAAATTTGATTGAGAAATTGGAATTCGATACAATCTACCATGAACATATTTCATATTTTTCACTCATTCCATTATCAAGTTGGTTAAAAAAATATGATTTTGAAATTTTTAATTTAGAAAAACAAAAAGTTCATGGAGGTACAATTCGTGTATATGTTTCTAAAAAAAATAATTTTCAAAAAAATAGATCTGTAGAAAATATGAAGGTTATTGAAAAAGAATATGGAATAACAAAAATTAATACATATAAGAATTTTTCAAAAAAAATATATAATTTGAAAAAGATCCTAAAGAAAAAAATTATGATTTTGAAAAATAGTGAAAAGATTATTTTTGGATATGGTGCATCAGCAAAAGGTAATGTATTGTTAAATTTTTGTGAAATTGATAATAAAATTTTAGATTTTATTACAGACACAACAAAAATTAAACAGGGAAAATTTACTCCAGGCACAAAAATTAAGATTATAGATCCAAAAAATAGACCAAATAAAAATTCAAAAATGGTTGCTCTTTTGCTAGCCTGGAATTATAAAACTGCTATAATAAAAAATGAGAAAAAATTCTTGAAAGGTGGAGGAAAATTCCTAATTCCAATTCCTACTCCAAGAATAGTAAGTAAATAGATAGGAATGAGATATGAATAGAAAGTTATGCTTTATAACAAATTCAAGTAATTTATTAAATTTAGAAATCTCAAATGTTGAAATTTTTTCTTTTGATTATGCATCTCACAAAAATCTTCAAAAATTGAACATAGAACATAGTATTGCAGAGAATCTTTTGATTGAAGAAGAAAGATTTGAGATATTTGATAAAGTGAAAGAATTTCGTGATTGGTATGACAATCCACTATTGGAAAAATTTGAATTGGAAGGTGTCAACATATTTTCATTATTGGACGGCATGGAATTTCATACACTATTAATGGAAAAACTAATTGTTTTTTGGACAATTAAAAAAATTATTGAAAAATATAATCCAACTAGCATAGAATGTCCTCATGAAATGATAAAGATGGTAGAATTACTATCTACTAAAAATCATATTCATACCATACCAAATTCCAACAATGAGAAAAATAAATTATTTTGGGATTCAATAAATGTTAAACGTAATATTGCAGGTAGACCTATTTCTATAAAGATTTCACGAAAAAAATATAATAAATTAAAAAGTCTTCTTGACAAAACAGTTGGAATAACCTACAGACTTTATTTTGATTTTAAAAATAGAAATAGAAAAACAATTTTGCTTTTAGAAATGTATCCACCAACATATAAGGAATTAATTGAAAATCTCAAGAATGAAGAGTATAATATTATTATAATTAACAGAAGAAGGCCAGTCACACTTGAAAAAGAATCAATAAAAATTCTACAAAATTCAAATTGTAAATTAATTTCTAAAAAAGATTTATTCAAAAAAGATGATATAGATAAAATTTCATTATTTACAAACAAATGTTCACAAAAAATTGAAGAAATTTGGAACAAACAACAAAATTTTAATCAAATTTTTAAATTTTATAATATAGAATTTTGGGGAATTATTGAAAACGATATGAAAGAAGTTTTTCAAAGAAGAATTGGGGAATATGTTGAATTGGTATTTTTTATTAAAAAAATTTATGAAACAATTAATATTAAAAAAATTATTTCACTTTATGAAACTGGTGAAACAGAAAGAGCATTTTTAAAGAATAAAAATCCAAATATCGATTCATATCTTTTAGAACATGGATTTTCCTTACTCTTTAAAGAAACTCAGAGATTTGGTATGATTAGTTCTTATGATAAATTTTCTGATAAAATTTTAGTATGGAGTGATTTTCAGAAAAAATTCTTATCTGAGAATTTTAATATTAATTCAGATAGAATTTTGTCAATTGGTAGCCCAAGACATGATATTTTGACTAGGAAAAAAATGCAGTTTTCAAATAAAGAGAAAATTACAATATTAATTGCCCCAACTCCAATTACTCAATTACAAGGATTTGATACAACTGAAATTCATAAAAGATTTGAAAGTACATTGAGAGAATTATGCTCGATATTAGAAAAACAAAATGTTAATCTGATTTTTAAGATTCATCCGAGCCAATCATTTCATAATGATGAAATAAAACAAATTATTGAGAAATGTGTAAAAAAACCTTCAATTTATCTTCTAAATCCAATAACAGAATTAATTGAATCATGTGATTTGGTAATAACTATAACACCAGAAGGCTGGGCACCATCTACAATAATATTGGAAAGTATGATTTTGGGAAAACCCGTATTGAACATCATACTAGATGGAAAAAAATATGATTTTGAGTATATTAAAAAAAATGCTGCCATCTCAATATCATATGATTCAATTGAAAAAACAGTATTACACTTAGTAAATGATTCAAAATTTAGGAATGAAATTGGTGAAAATGCACAAACATTTACAAAAAAATTCCTTTCTAATTATGGAAATTCGTCAAAAATGCTTGCAGAATTACTAAAAATGTGAAAGCAAATTAATGTGTAAAATGGCTTAATATCAATAGAAAAATTCTCTCATTACATTAATCAATTAATTGACTTTTGCAAAACCGTTAGTTAGGATGTAGTGCCTATGTCATATTTTAAGATAGGATTATCATCAGAATCTTTTTTTATACTTCCATCACTATTTGTAACAAAAATTTCTTTATTCGTAAATGAATCACAAATTTTATGGAACTCTTCAATTGTAATATCAGCAAAATCCAAGAATTTTTCTAGATATTTCCTAGGAATTTTTCCCTCATTATTACTAACTAATTCAATTCCTTCTTCACGAGTAATTCTATTATATCTGATTTCAATGGATGCATGATCAGTAGCTCGACCAAATCCATATTTTAAAAATTTAAAATAATCATGAAAAACTGTAAAATACACATCAAGATTTTCAAATTTTTGATATGTGCCTTCTATAGGTACATCATTTTCAGAAAATCCAAGATTTTTTACTAATTCAAGTTGTTTAAAAATATCCCATTTCATATACGAACCTAAGAATATTCCAGTTACCCCTACACGTCTAATGGAATCATCATCAGGATAAATATATGGTAAAAGATCTCTTTTATCAAAACCGTATTTTGTCATACTAGCGGGTTTGATTTTGTCTAAAAAATAACCACCATTTTTTTCATTCCATGCTCTATCTAGTATCGTATCTTCATCAATGTTGGTAGGCATACCATATTCTAATTGTGGGTTTTCACCCCAAACAATGAGAGGTACATCATATGTAACAGCTATTTGAACAGGAACTGTATAGATTCCAATATGTTCAGGCCATTGAAAATCACCTAATTCTTTCAGTCCAAATCTTGCTAGTTTCAGATAAGTTTCAGGTTGTGTAGAGAATTCAATACAATCAACATTTATTTTTTTTAAATTTTCAAGATTTTTTTTACCTAATTCTGTTTGATCAAGTGGATGAAAAGCAACTACCAAAGGATTAAGATCAAAAAGTTCTTTCATGACATATGTTTGATAGGTTGAATCCCGTCCTCCACTAACAGGTATTATACAATCATAATTTGTACCATCTTTACTTTTGTATTTTTCAATAATTCTTAAAAGTTCAGTTTTTTTAGATTCCCAGTCAACAGATTCCTTTTTTTTATTGTTAATACATGCACTACATATACCATTTTCATCAAATTCTAACTGAGGTTTTGTATCAGGCAATAAACACAGTTTACAGTATCTCATAAAAAATATAAAAATTTAGGATATTTATGATTTTAGTAGATCCAATCAGTGTAGGTTTTAAACGTGTCATAGAAATCTTTTTTGCAATTAGATTAAGATGTTAATTTTTAATATTTCAATTGAGTTTTTTTTTCTTTTTTAAGAAATGCAGTTAAACCAGAAAACAACATTATATTTAGAAAATTATTAGAGTCATTTCATGAGGAAACTAAATGTCCTGTATTATTGAATACCTCATTCAACATAAAGTGTCAGCCAATAGTAAATTCGCCAGATGAAGTAATAGATTGTTTTTTGGGAACAAATATTGACGTTCTTGCCATTGGTGATTTTATTTTAGAGAAGTAATTTCTTTTCTAATTCTTTTAGTACCTAACCCATCCACAATATTATGATTTATCTTAAGAATATTTTTATATTTTTCTAGATTGTTTGCAATATTTTGAATTTTTTTAGGAGTAGAATTGCTTAATTTACCCAGATTTAATCCAATTCCAAGTTTTTCCCATTCTTTAGATGTAATTAATTGGTGCGGATATTGACAAATTATTGCAAATGGTACTTTCATATATGCAAATTCATAGGTTGTCATCCCACCAGCACAAAATCCAAATTTCGCTTCACTGATCTCTTTACGCATATTTGGTACTTTTTGAATTATAGAAATATATTTTTTATATTTTGTAATAAGTTTTGTTAATTCAGAATTTTTTTTAGTTGATTGGCCAAGAATGATTTTTATCCTAAAATCATTCATATTATTTTTTAATGATTTGATTAGGACGGGTATTATATTAGCAGAATCAAATCCGCCAAATGTTGCTAAAATATCAATTTTTTTCTTTATTGTTAATTTTTTTTTAGTGTATATAGGATTAAGAATTTGATATTTAGGACCAAGTAAGCATTTTGTACCATGTTTATTAAAAATAATTTTATTTTTATAACCAATAAACCCGTTAACGAGCAAATCAGCATTATATTCTATATTTCGTAAATCAGAAATGATAACAAGTTTTGTTTCTTTTTTTATTGCCTTAGCATATTTATTTGTCAATCCATATCTATCTACAATTACAAGATCAATTTTTTTATCTTGAATGGTTTTTATGGTATTTTTTATGTCGGCATTTTCAGAAAGACCTGGTTTTAATTTGATGTATTTCAAACTTTGTTCTTTAAGTAATGAAGAAACAGAACCAAAATCTTCAATTAAAAAAGTAAGATCATGAGATGATATTTCTTTGCTTAAGTTAATACATCGATGAATATGACCTAATCCTAATTCTTTTTTTTGTATACGGCCACCAGATGTTCTAAAAAGAATTTTCATAAATTATTCCCATTTAACGTATTTTCTTTGCAGGAGTTCCAGCCCAAACTTCATCTTTAGGAACATTACAATTAACTAGACTATTTGCACCAATTATTGCATTTTCTTCAATTATGACATTTGGAAAAATAACAGAATTTGCACCAACACTGCAACCTTCTTTTAAAATTATTTTTCCCTTCTTTCCATCAATTGTAGAATTACTCATAATAGTACAATTCCAACCTATTTTGACATTATCCTCAATATTTACTGAATGTGTGGCATCAATTATCGTAAAACTACCAATTTCAACATGGTTTCCTAATGAAAAATTTTCCCTATGAGTGACTCTCCAAAACCATTGTGTCATTCCATTTTCATCAAAAATCGGTTTAGTCCAATTATCAGTCATAGTTTCTAATCATAATTTTGAATTTTAAAGATTACGTGTAATAGAAGAGATTCAATTACAGAAAACAAATTCATCAATTGTATAAATTATAATTAAAGAATTTAAAGATCAAATCATGCGTAATATTATGAATATAAAAAAAATCTTTGATTTTTCTAATCGTGTAGTAGTAATTACTGGTGCTGCAGGGTTATTAGGTTCAGAATATGCTAATGGTTTTTGTCAGGCAGGAGGCAATGTAGTATTAGCAGACAAGAATTTTGTAAAATGTAAGAAATTAGCAGTTGAATTAGAAAAAAAATATGGTGTAAAACCATTACCAATCAAACTAGATGTTACAAATCCAAAGTCTATCAAAAAAATGATTGAGCAAATAACAAAGAAGTTTTCCAAGATTGATGTTTTGGTAAATAATGCAATATTTCCCGAGATTGGAAAAATAAAAAAAACAAAATTTGAAGATTTTCCGCTCGATATTTGGAAAAAAGGAATTGATGTGAATTTAACTGGTATGTTCTTGTGTAGCCAGCAAATTGGAAAAATTATGGTAAAACAAAAAAATGGCGTAATTATCAATATTAGTTCAATTTATGGAATTAAAGGACCAGATCAAAGGATCTATGGAAAAACAAAAATTATCAAATCAGCACTATACGCAACTACAAAAGGTGCAGTAATTAATTTTACAAAATATCTGGCATCATATTGGAATCGAACAGGAGTTAGAGTAAATACACTTTCGTTGGGAGGAGTAGAAGAAAATCAAGATTTAACTTTTAAGAAAAAATATTCAGATAAAACAATGATTGGAAGGATGGCAAAGAAGGATGAATACGTCGGCGCATTATTATTTTTATCATCTGATGCTTCATCATACATGACTGGATCAAATCTAGTTATCGATGGTGGATGGAGTGCATGGTGATAAATTTGAATATGTTTGAAATTAATCAGAAAAAAATTGGAGATACAAATCCAACCTACTTTATTGCCGAAGCAGGATTAAATCATAATGGTCAAATTGATATTGCAAGAAAAATGATTGATGATGCACATAATGCAGGCGCTGATGCAATAAAATTTCAAACATACAAATCAGAAAATTTTTTATCCACATCAAGTGAATACTTTAATTTTTTTAAAAATGTTGAATTATCATTTGATGATTTTGAAACTCTAAAAAATTACGCTGATGATTGTGGAATAACTTTTTTATCAACTCCATTTGATTTTCAAAGTGTAGATTTTTTAGAAAAAATTGGTATTTCAGCATTTAAAGTTGCTTCCTCAGATTTAACAAACATCCCATTGATCACACATATTGCAAAAATGAATTTACCTATGATAATATCTACAGGATTGGGAACTTTAGATGAAATAGATTATGCAGTAAAAATGTGCAAATCTATAGGAAATGACAAAATTGCAATATTACATTGTGTTGCAGATTATCCTGCAAATCCAGAAGAATCAAATCTTGATGCAATCATTACAATGAAGAACAAGTATCAAGTTCCTATAGGATATTCAGACAATGGGGAATCAACTATTGTTGATGAAGTTGCAGTAAGTTTAGGAGCAGACATTATAGAAAAACATTTCACTCTAGATAAAAAAATGAAAGGCCCTGATCATTCATTTTCAATTTTACCTAATGACATGAAACAGTTAATTGATAAATTTAGACTGATTGAAAAAATAAAAGGAAATGACAAAAAAATTCCAAATGAGTCAGAAATAAATAATAAAATTGCGATTAGAAAATCTATTACTTGTTCAAAATTAATTAAAAATGGTGAGACGTTATCATTTGATAATATTGCCATTAAAAGACCTGGAAATGGAATAGAACCAAAACTTTGGGAACAAGTAATTGGTAAAAAAGCAACTAGAGATATCAAACAAGATGAACAAATTAAGTGGGATGATATTTCTTAGAGATGAAACCTATTTGTTTAATTTGTGCTAGAGGTGGATCTAAAGGAGTTCGCAATAAAAATACAAGAATTATTCATAAAAAACCACTTATTGCCCATACAATTGAAAAAGCAGTTAATTCAAACATTTTTTCGCATGTAGTTGTATCTACTGAAGATAAAAAAATTGCGAAAATATCAGAAAAATATGGAGCAGAGATTCCGTTTATTAGACCAAAAAAACTATCAGGTGATTTAACTCCAATTGGAGATGTTTTTGTTCATGCAATCAAAAAACTACAAACATTGAATTATGAATTTGATGTATTTGTAAATTTAGATTGTACAGTTCCATTTATTGATAAAAAAGATATCACTGGTAGCATCAATTTGTTGAAAAAGAAAAAATGTGATGCTGTTTATGGCGTCTATAGACAACATCTTAATCCATACTTCAATATGATGGAATTAAATTCAAAAGGATTTCTTAATATGACAAAGAAATTATCCAAGAGACCAAGAAGTAGACAAGAAGCACCTATAGTATATCAATTAAATGGATTGTTTAGTTATAACAAAGAAAAATTTCTAAAAACTGGAAATCCAATAATGTCAAAAGCAATTCCATATGAAATTCCTTTGGAACGAGGATTTATGATAGACACAGAAGCAGAATTTCGTATAGCAGAATTAATGTTTAAAAAATAATTTAATTTTTTCCTATAGTAACTACTCTTTTTAATTTTGATGATTTGATTATTCCTAATGCAATTTTAAGAACATATTGTCCTTGAAAAATATCATTTTGTGATTTTTTCTTATTTTTAATACAATGTATAAAATGTGCTAATTCTTTTTTATACATATCATTTTTTTTATAATTTATTATTTTTAATTTTGTTGACCATTTTTTATTTTTTAAATTATAAAGTTTAACTTCATTTGTTACTGAATTCCATACAATTGTTCCTTTTGTACCAATAATTTTACAAGAACGAGTTTCAGGTTTTTGAAAATAATCTAAATGAACTTCAGCAATCACATTATTATGAAATCTCATTATAATTGCAGATAAATCACTAGAATTTACTTTGAGATTACTAAATTTGCCAGTAATAGAAAAAACTTCTTTTACGTCTCCAAAAAACCAATATAAATAATCAATTTCATGAATGCATGTTAAAACTACTCCTCCACCTAAATCATCTCTAGCAGAATAACCTTTTGAATAATCTTCATTTGGATGCCAATCTGGTAAATACGTACCACATTCAACTTGAACGGAGAGAATTTTACCAATTTTTTGTTGTTCAATTAGTGTTTTAATTTTTTTAATACAATCATGAAATCTAAGATTACATCCCATCAATGTTACTAATTTTTTATTTTTTGTAGTTTTTACAAGATCAGAAACCAATCTGATAGAATTAGAAAGTGGTTTTTCTATAAATAAATCTAATCCAGCTTGGGCTAATTTTTTAGACACAGGTACATGATACGAAGTTTCATTTGTGATAAATCCTGCATTTGGTTTTTCAGCTAAGCATTTATCAAGCGAATCAAAAATTTTAATATTTTTTTTCTCTAAATTAGACAGGTCTTTTCTTTTAGAATATACAATAATTTTAGAATTTGAATTTGAAAGTATATTTTTCAAATGTCGCTTTCCAATAGAACCGTAGCCAGCAATTAAAAATTTCAATCTATTTTTAAAAAACTTTTTCTCATAAATAGAACTTACTAATGATAACATCAAAAATTGCATTATTACTAACTAATGATTACAAGTTTTTATTAAGACTCATAATTATTGCCTAATATTGAAACTTTTAGTAACAGGTGGTTTAGGATTTATCGGTAGTAATTTTATAAATCATATAATAAAAAATACAGAAATTGAAATTGTAAATGTTGATGCTGAATTTTTTGGTTCTAGTCATCATAATTTATCAGAAATAGAAAATTCAAAAAATTATACATTTGTAAAAGGAAATATCACTAATAAAAAATTAATGGGAGAATTGATTTCTAAATGTGACACAATCATTAATTTTGCAGCAGAAAGTCATGTAGATAGAAGCATTTATGATGCCAATCCATTTTTAGTATCAAACATTAGAGGAGTTTTTACAATTTTAGAAGTTTTAAAAGAGCAAAAGAAAAAGTTAATTCAAATTTCCACAGATGAAGTTTATGGAACAGTTTTAGAAGGAAATGCAAAAGAAAAAGATCGATTTAATCCTTCAAGTCCATATTCTGCAACTAAAGCTTCAGCAGAATTATTGATTAATTCATATGTAATTACATATGGATTAGATGTAATAATTACTAGATGTACAAATAATTATGGAATGCATCAATTTGTTGAAAAGTTAATTCCAAAAACAATTGGTTTGGCTAGACAAGATAGAAAAATTCCAATTTATGGAACTGGAAAGAGTATTAGAGATTGGATACATGTTCAAGATCATTGTGAAGCAATAATGGCTGTTTTAGAAAAAGGAAAATCTGGAGAATCTTACAATATATCAACATCACAAGAAATCGATAATGTAACAATTGCAAGAAAAATTCTTAAATTATTAGATAAATCTGAAGAACAATTACAATTTGGTGAAGAAAGACCAGGAGAAGACACAAGATACAGTTTGGATTCAACAAAAATTCTGGATGAGTTGGGATGGAGTCCAAAAATTAGTTTGGATGATGGATTAGAAAATACAGTTAATTGGTACATGTCTCATGATGACAAATGGTGGAATAATATTCCTCAAGAAACATACAGTAGCACACCATGGAAAAATAAATATTAAATAATTAAATTAATTCAAACTTAAATTTTTGATCTCATTTACAACAATATTTTGTTCATTCTTAGGCATTGAAGTATAAAATGGTAAAGAAATAATTTGATCATATAATTTTGAAGAATTAATTAGATCATCATAAATTTTTGATTTCTTTTTGAATAACGTGAATAGGTGTAGAGGTTTATAATGTATTGACGTGTAAATTCCTTTTTTTAATAGTTTTTCATGTATACGGTTTCTATCTAATCCAAATTTTGATTTATCAATAGAAATAACAAACAAGTGACATGCATGTTCTTTCAAATTATCCTGACTAGGTAGAAGAATTCCATCAATATTAGATAATTTTTTACAATAATATTTGAAGGCATCACGTCTGGAATTATTTATTTTATTAATTCTTTTAAGCTGATTTATTCCAAGTGTAGATCTAATTTCATCTAATCTATAATTATAACCATATTGTTTAATATCGTATTCCCAAGGATATTTACTTGAATATCTATCTTTTAGTGTTCTGTTAATCCCATGATTTCTTCCCATTCTTAAATTTTCATCCAATTTTTTTGAATTAGTTATAATCATTCCACCTTCAAATGTGGTAATATTTTTTGAAGGATAGAAACTAAAACAACCAGTATCGCCGAAAGTTCCAACATGTTTATTTTTATATTTTGTACCAATTGCATGTGCACAATCCTCTATAATTTTTAAATTATTTTTTTTTGCAATTTTTTGAATTGAGTTCATATCACATGATTTACCGTAAAGATGAACAGGCAATATTGCCTTAGTTTTTTTTGTTATGCTTTTTTTGATTGAATCAATACTGATTTGAAAAGTGTCAGGAGTAACATCGGCTAACACAGGAGTTGCTCCAGTCATCAATACAGAATTAGCAGTAGCAATAAAGGTTAGATCAGGCATAATTACTTCATCACCTTTACCAATATCTAATGACATGAGAGATAAATGTAAAGCGGATGTCGCATTAGATACGGCAACAGCATACTTGCTTTTAGTAAATTTTGCAAATTTTTTCTCAAATTCATTCACAACAGGTCCATTAGTCAACATAGAGCTATTCAAACTCTTCAAAATTGCTTTCTTATCCTCTTCCAAAAGTTGAGGTTTGAAAAATGGGACTGCATTTTTGGGAGATTTTATTTTTTTCTTGTTTAATTTACTCATAAAATAATTGTTTTAAATGATGATTTAGGCATTACTGCAAAATTTTTAGAATAAAATACTTTGATAGATTAAATTAATTATTATCATTATAAGGAAAAACATGAAGAATAGTATAAGAAATTCATTAAGTTCAAAATATCAACGATTTGTCAAACGTGGTTTATCAGGAATAACATCATCATCCAGAGTTCTACCTGACTTCATAATTATTGGAACTGTAAGAAGTGGTTCAACATCACTTTATTACAATATTTGTGAACATCCATCAGTTTTACCAGCAGCCTATGATGAAATTGGATTTTTTGATAGTAATTATCATTTAGGAGTTAATTGGTATCGTTCAATGTTTCCAACAAAAAAGGAGATGCAAAAAATTGAAAAAAATACAGGCCATGCAATAACAGGTGAAGATACACCATTTTACATTTGGAATTCAGAGGCTGCAGAGAGAATTTACAAAGATATTACAAATTCTAAAATTATTGCAATTTTTCGAAATCCGATTGACAGAGCATTTTCAAACTATAATGTAGGAAAAAGAGCTGGAACCAGTCCTGAATTTGTTGGAATCACAGAAAAATTATCATTTGAAGACGCAATAGATAAAGAAATTGAGTTTATGAAAGAAAATTCATTACAAAAATCAATTGAACGACGAGGATCTTATTTATCAAAAGGACATTATGCAGAACAATTAAAAATTTGGTTGAAAATTTTTCCTAAAAAACAAATACATATTTTATCAACTGAGGATATGCAAAAAAATCCAGAATCTACAATATCAGAAATATTTCAATTTTTAGATATATCAGATTATATAATTAAAAATCCTCAAAAACAGAAATATTTCAAATATCCAGAGATGAAAAAAGATACTAGGGAGAAATTAATTGATTACTATAAACCTCTTAATGAGCAATTTTTTAAAATTATTGGAAAAAAATTCAATTGGGATAATTAGTTTACATATTCTGAAATTCTTTTTTCACCATCAGAAAATATTACACCAATTGTTCGTAAAAGAATTATTTTATTAGATTCACAAAAATCACTTAATGATTTTATATATACTTGAAAATTTTGTGGAACATCTTTAGATTTTAACATAGAAGAATAAAGATCCTCATGATCCAGCATTACGATTTTCTCTTTACCAAGTAATTGTGTTATTTCATCAATATTCTTTATTCCAATTGGACTTTCAATTTTGGGGACAATTACAATAGTAGAGGGTAAATAATCCATTATTTTTGTTAAATCTTCTCCTGAATCAACATTCGAAAGTGCAAAATATTTGATATTAGAATAAGTATTCAAAATAGGTTGTAATTCATCAAGCGAGTATTTGTTATTTGGGGGTTTAGTTCTATTTTTTGGTAAATCTAGAAAAATTTTATGATTTTTGTGAGTATCAAGAATTTTTTTAAGATATTCGAGATCACTAATCCATGCTAAATTAATTCTATAAATTACATCATCAGGTAGATCAAAATTATAATTTGTTAAATTTTGCGAAACGATTAACATAATTATTAATTTTCTAGTTCATTAATTATGATTTCTAATGTATGATTAGAGATTATATGTTCATTATGAGTGTCATCAAGATAAATTTCAAAATATCCATCGCCTAAATTAGTAACAGTCTCTTTGACTTGTTGTTCATATAAAGAAAATGAATCACCATCAAAACAACATGGATCAAATTTATTAAAAATCTGTACAAATTTTCTGTCTAATCCAGTGGACGCCATCACATAAAGATCCAGATAATTTGCTATTTCATAAAACTCTATATGATGTTGTTCATAATCACCAAAGTTTTTTGGATCACTTCTTAAAAATATTGGATGAGAGCCTGCTACTGAAAAACTTTCATTTATTCTATCATCAAGTGCAGCAATCAATGTAGTTGCCCAACCTCCTCCAGATATGCCAATCATATGATATGAATCAAAAGTATGATATTTCTCCAAATAATTGATTGAAACAATTACAGGTTCAACAAAAAATTTGATAGGACTAAAATTCTCATTTTCAACAAGTTCAAATTGATTATGAGATTGAATCTTAATTTTTCCAAATTGAGGATGATCTATAATTGGTTGTGAATTCATTCCTAATAATGGCATGGAAAATGCAATTACAGAATAATTTTTTTCCAAGAAATATGCAATAGTTTGTTTACCTTCGACAAAATCTCCTCTATGACCTTGATGATATATAATTAATTTATCGTTACTAGTCAAAGGATTAAATAAATATGCAATCGAGTTGACTCCATATTCCATTTCAATTGTTAATTTATCTATTGATTCAAGATTTTTTAGATTTGAATATTTTTCCGAAAAAATATTTTTTTCAATTTTTGTTAGTTCTTTATCAGGTAAATTGTTTTGATTCCAGAGATAATTAGTAATCTTGTTTTGAAGTTTAGATTTAGAAAAATTATCACTAACATGAATTAATGATAATACGTCAGTTTCATAAATTTCAGATTTTATATAATCTGTTTTCATTTCATTAGAGAGATTTTTAATCTCCATTGGATAGAGAGCGTACATATTTACAAAAAAACCTGATAAGAATCCTAGAAAAACTAAAAATGTAATTATACCAATTTTTTTAGAATTCATATTAAATTAACAGTTTATTTTCATTTAAAAAATATACTCATTATAAGATACTACGCATTATTTTTCAAAAATAATTACTAGGTTTTCATGTGTAGAAACGTCATTGTACGATTCAGGAAGATCTAAAAAAGTTGGAGATATTATGTTTTTTAATTTTTCAATAATTTCATCTGAAGTTTCAAATCCAAAAGGTAAACTGTTCATAGTTTCTTTAGTTAAACCAGTATCTTCTAAAATTTTCTCTTTTTCTTTAAGGGAAGATTTTTTCCATTTTCTACCCAAATCAGAATCATAAAAATTTTTTTCTCTTGATCTTTGTTTTAATAATTGGAATTTTGTAATGTTATTTTTTTCTAAGATTTTTTTGATTTTTTTCACAGATAAATTGTTAAGATATATTCCTTCATTTTCTCTATATTCCATTTCGTGTTCATCAATTTGATCAAAAAATCCTCTATATGCTCTGATATATCCAAATTTTTTAGTTTTAAAAATTATTTTTTCTAAAAATTTATCTGGATCGTAAACATGATCAATCACATCTAAAGACAGTATTAGATCATAATCAGTATTTAGTTCCATTGTCAAGAAATCACCAGAGATAAAATTTCCCGATTTAAAATTTTGTTTTGCTAATTCTAATGATTTTGGTGATAAATCTATGCCAGTATATTTTAAGTTCTTAAATTGTTTCATCATGAATACAGGTAATAATCCAGTGCTGCATCCTATTTCTAAAATTGAAGTGAATTGGTGTGAATCTAAGAATTTTTTTAAGAAATTTAATGAAGAGATTTTACTAAAAAACATTCTTTCGTAATACCAATCAGAATTTTCTTCATAGCCTCCACGAATGAATTTATCACCAAATTCTTTTTTTATTCCAATAGAATTTTTTGTTTTTCCAACATATGTTTTAAAAATAGCTTTAAAATCTTTCAAGTGATCAAAATAAGGAAAATATTGTGTCTATTAAATTTTAGAATTTTATAATTTTTCATTAGATCGGAAGAGTTTGCTATCTTTCTTATTAGTTAAAGAACGTTCTTCGATATGATTTTCTAATGTTTTTTGTAATTCTTTCAATTCATCTAACTCATTTTTTTCAATTTTTTCATCGTTAGAAATTTTGGAAATCATATTCAACATTTTTAGATTTAGTGTTAAACTAAATTGGGTGTTAATTAACAATCTTGACCAATAGGGATTACTTTCCATCCCGATATCAGCTTCTGCCCTGTATGAAGGGGTTTTTTTGTAATGTGCATAACCAATACCAATTAGCAATGGTATTCCAATTATAACAACAATTAGGATATACTGTTCAAATGAAGGAAAAATGGAATTTAAAAATGGATAATTTTCTATAGCCAAATAATATGTAACAGTCAATGTGTTAATTGCAGCAAAAATAAATGCAAAGTATGTACTCCAACCTTGCCTAAAGTAAAACCAAGCACGAAAACCAGGATTTTTGTTTCCCATTATGCCTATGAAATGATATCAGTATATCAATTTCACTATGATAGAATATGATCATTGTACTTAATTAATTTCATAAAATTCTAATTAATAACACGGTAAGGTTAGATTGATATGTTTAAAAATAAAATCTTCATTGTTACGATATTCTCTATAATATTTTTTAGTTTATTTACAATAGATAAAATATCAAGTGAGAATCCAAGTGATCCTGCATATATTCACATAGGAATTTCAGATAAAGATACTAGCGGATGTGTTGAATGTGAAGAAGGTGGAATTTTTTACTTTGGAGGATGTAAAAAATGTCCTCAAGATTCAATGATTTTTTATACAAAGACAATTGATGAATTGAATTACCATATAGGATGGAGTAATGACAATTCAATATTCAGAGGAGATTCAAATTGTTCTGGAAATAAAGCGTTTCAACAAGCTATTACAAAATCAAATGATACTTTATGGGTAGAAATGATACGTGAAGATCGAAAATTTATTGTTACATTGTATGATGATCCTAATTATCAAAATATCCGTGATTCTCAAGAAATTGAGATGTGCTCTAGTCCAACCGAGTTACAATATGTTCGTTTTACTACAGAAGATGGAAGACCGGCAGGAAATGGTGGAAACATAAAAGGACATATTGATGACATCAAGATTTGGGATAATATATCAAAAACTGAATCACATAATATTTCTACATCAGCAAATTTTTTAGAGGATTTTTCATCTTGCTTAAACAAATCATGTGATAATAAATGGAATTTAGAAGATGAAAATGTATTATATATTGATAAATTAAAAAATAATTTTTATTTTAATTCTCAAGTATCAGCTAGTAATGATGATGCATATTATGATCTGAAAAAGCCTTTGAATAACGAAAAATGGATTTTTCAATTTAAATTTCATGTAGATGAAATAATTGAGCATCCACATGGAAAAGGTGTTTTTCAGATAGAACCGGAGTTAAGACGAAATATTTTTGCAATTCCAGCATTAATTTTTGGAATTATATCTATTGGGATTTTATTCAAATACGGAGATAAAGATGATTATAAATTTTTGATAATTTTGGGAGCAACAATTTTGTTCGAAACTTTATTAATTTTAATAATAAAAGAGCCAATTTCAGTAGAAAATTATAATTTTATGAGCATTATTACTTGGATAAGCCCAATATTCATATCATGTATTTTATTTGGAACAGGAATATTTTATAAAAAATTAAAACTCGTTAATAGAAATTCAAATGAAACTGAATCAAATTGATTGATACACTAGAATATTAATACAAATTTAACGAGGAATTAACATGGATAATCAAGAAAATAAAAAAAGAGTGATAATTATTGGAGGTGGAGCTGGGGGTTTGTACGCAGGATGGAGACTTTCCCAGAAAGGATTTAAGATTTCAATTATTGAACGTAAAAACTTTCTTGGAGGATTGGGTACCAGTATTAAAAAAGATAATTGTTTGATGGATATAGGACCACATTATATTTCAGTAAATAAAAATTCAAGAATTTTTAATGATGTTTTAGAATTATTAGGTGAAAATGGTATACGAAGATTACCATCAGTTGAAAGTTTTTTTAAATCATTTTATAAAAACAAAATTTCAGATTCTTCACCAAAGCTAAGTGATGTCATGAAAAATGATAAAAATTCTGTAATAAAAAAATTATTTCAAAATACTTTTTCAAAGATGAATTCAAAAACAAAATCATCTGAAGAATATTTAATTTCACTTTATGGTAAGATGGTTTTTAATTCATTATGTAAACCTGTTTTAATTCAAACTTATGGTGAAATACCACCATTAGAAATTACTGAAAAATTGTATGAGCCAATTTCTGTAAAAAAAATTGTTAATTATGTTAATAAAAATCAAAAAAAGAATGAATTTGTACAAAATTCTTCTACATTTAGTTGCTATTTTAAGAATGGAATGGGTTCAATTATAGATATTTTTGAAGAAAAGATTCTCGGATCAGGAGGCGAAATAATTTTAGATGCAGAAATCAAATCAATCACTCATCATGAACCAAAGACTATACAATTTGTTAAAGATAACAAAATTTTTTCAAGAACATCAGAAATAATACTCTATTCAATTCCTTTGAATCTTGCGATAAAATGGTTTAATGATTCCCCAAATAATTTAGATCAAAAATTTGATTCAGATCATATATCAAATGGGATTTTAGTATATTTACTTGTGGATACACCGAAACTGTTTGATGGGTGGATTTTAGATATTTATGATCTAACTATACCATTTTTTAGAATAACACAACAAACATTTCTTAGTTCTAACGTAGCTCCAAAAAATAAGACCCTTCTTTGTTGTGAAATGAGAGCAAGAGATGAAGATAAGTTTTGGAACATGGAAGATAAACTATTATTTGAAGAAACAAGAACGAATCTTAATAAAATTTTTAATTTAGATAAAATAGAAATTGATGAATTATTAGTTCTGAAATTAAAAAATTTGTATAGACCACAATACTACAAAATCAAATCAAACGATATGGAGATTAGTCAATATATTAACTCATTTGAAAACGAATATGCATTAGGCACAACTACATTTTCAGATACAGGCGACAATCCAACAAGATTATCACATGATGATGAATCAGTTCAAGATGATAAGCCTATTGCATATGGTGGTTTCTATAATTCATTATTTAGAAGTAATCAAGTTGTTGAAAAGATGTTATCTGAGAACAAATAACTTTCTCAAGTATATTTTTTATGGATAGTTTTTGAATTTTTTACTTTTTTTGCATATTTTGAATTAATATTTTTAATTAGATCTAATGTTTGATTATGTATTAAATCTAAATTTGGAATAACACAATGACCACCAATAAATCCAGGAAACATTTTCGGTCTATTACCTAAATATTTATGAATTTCATCAGAAAATTTCCACATTTCATCATAATTTACATCATATTGATTTGCAATCATATTACTTAATTGAGAATAATTGATTAACCAACCAAGATATGATGTATCACATACAATTTTACCTAATTCAAGTGTTTCTGGTTTTGACATTTGTTCAGTTTTAACCCTATTTTTTTTCATAAGTTTTTTAAATTCACTCACAGCAAATTTTTTTCTTGGTGCATTAGAAGATACAGCAAAAAATTTTGTGTATCTTTTCAAATCAAAAAGCATTTGTTTATGAACACCACGAGTTGCGCTATAAATTATGGGGATCTTTAATTTAGACTGAAGTTTAGTAGTTGTATTAGGACTGATTGTACTATGAATAACCAGAATTTCTGGGTCAAATTTTTTAATAATCTTTTGTACATTTGATATGAATTTATTCGAAAACGGTATACAAATATGAAGAAAGATTGTTTGTGTATCTTCATATTTCTTAAATTTTTTTAGATCCATCAAATTTTCATTTAGATCATAACCAACAGATAATGAATTTTTTGAAAGTAGTTTATAGATTGGAGTTCCAATTTCACCTAATCCAGCTATTACATTTTTTTTCATTAGATATTTTGAAGACATGACTAATTTTAAATGTATGAATTATTTTTTAAATGGTCCTTAAATGATGAAAATTTAAATGAGGTAAGAATTGATTCTAATTTTTCAAATGTTTTAGCAATATTATGAAAAGTTACAAATTTTTCTTTTATAGGCAATTTTATTTTTGGTATAAATTCAGGCGTCAATTCCCATGAATGAACATACAGTGTTGCAGGAATTTCCTGTTTTTCATAATCTTTGATTGTATTCAAGGTTGTTTTAATCGGTAGAAATCTCAAATAAAATCCACCGCCAATAGGGCAACTTCTTCCAAAAAATTTTCCAACAGATAATGGAAATTCAAGTAATTTTCCATTAGGATCATTTTTTGTTAAAGATGAACCAGATATTTTGAATGGAGATTTTTGACAATTAGTAAATCCATACAATGCAGTTTTGACGGGTACAACGCTACTATCATATAGATAGTTTTTTTCAAGTAATGCATCAATTAGCCAGGATGTATTTTGATTAATAGAAAAAGTTGGTGCACGAAAACCATTTGATTTTCCATCCGTGATTGTTCTAAAAGAATCTAGTTCGTCAAGAAATTTTTTCTTTGTCAAATTATTAAGATTTGAATGTGTCATTGTGTGAAAAGCAATTTCATGATCATTATCAAGAATTAGATCCAACATAGAAGGCATATGTTCTAATAATTCACCAACCATAAAGAAAGTTGCACTAGTTTCTGTTTTTCTCAGCAATTCAATAATTTTTTCTAAACCCTGAAACATTTTTGGTTCATGTTTTTGATCTTTTACAAATGGTTTAACAAATTGAGGATGATACCAGTCTTCAAAATCAATTCCCAATAAATTTTTGTTCATATCAATGTTCTATTCTTTTAACAATTCTAGCAGGATTACCGACAACAACACAATAATCTGGAACATCATGACTTACAACACTACCAGAAGAAATTATTGAATTTTTTCCAATAGTTACACCCAATGTAATAATTGCTCCGGGATTAATCACTGCACCTGATTTGATATTAATCTCTCCAGTTTTTCTTGGATAATCACCCTGTTTTAAAAATAAATTTGCAGTAGGATTATTGTGTGCAAATAGCATGGAATAGGAACCTAATGTTACATTATCTCCAATAGTAATTAATTCTGGATACATTAAATCTATGAATGCGTAAGGATTGAAGTGGCAATGTTCCCCAATTTTTACTCCTCTCAATCTTTGCATATTTACAGCAAATCCTGAATGTGTGGAGTGAAATGCTAGATTATGATGTAGCCATGACCTCAGATAATTAATTCTAAGTTTTAATCTTCCACTTATCCCAGAATATCCACGATATTCCATCAATTCCTGTTCATTAATTTTAAAAGTGTCTTTAGATAATTCTTTGAAATTACTCACACCGGAGAGAATTTCTTAATCTATCTAAATATTTCTAACAAAATGAATTAGTAACTTTGTGTGATAAATTCTAAATTCAAGAGAATTATGGTTCAGTTAAGATGAAAAATGAAGAGAATTTGGCATATTTTTTGAATGAGGCAAAAACTATCAAAACTAGAAATTTGGGGAAAAAATTACGTGTTGCATTTTTAGCTAATTCTACCATCAATGGTTTTGAAGAAACAATGCGTGTAAAATGTTTTCAAAAAGGAATTGATTGTATAACATATGTTGCAGATTATAACCAGTATAATCAAGAAATTTTAAATCAAGATTCAAGATTATACCAGTTTAAACCTGACATAACATTTCTGATTTTAGATACACGACATGTACTTGGTGATCACTTTTTCTCGTGGCACAAAGTTTCTCATGACGAAAAATCAAAATTTGTAGAGAGAAGCATTAATGAAATAAAAAAATTATGTAATACGTTTGAAGAGAATTTGGAAACAAAGTTAGTGATAACAAGTTTACAAATTCCAAGTTATTCATCATATGGAATTAATGAATCACGCGAAATAAGAGGTCTAAAAGAAATTGTTCATGAAATAAATAATGAATTATTAGATGAATTTGGTAGGCATAATGTTAGTCCAAAGATCTTCATTTATGATTTTAATGAGTTCATAATGAAATTTGGTGAAAAAAATATTTTTAATTACAAACAATTTTTTTCAGGTGATATTAAAATTTCAACAGAGTATGTACCAAAATTTGTTAATGAATTAATGGGATATATCTATGCAATAACAGGAACTACAAAAAAATGTATTGTGTTAGATCTTGACAATACATTATGGGGAGGAATAATTGGTGAAGATGGATTTGATAATATTAAATTAGGGGATAATCCAATAGGACGTTCTTTCGTTGAATTTCAAAAAAGATTACTTGGACTTAATCAGAGAGGAATTATTTTAGCTATAAATAGTAAAAATAATTTTGATGATGCAATAGAAGTAATTCAAAAACATCCAAACATGATCTTGAGTGAAGATAATTTTGCATCTGTGAAAATTAATTGGGATGATAAAGTTTTAAATCTACAAAAAATTTCGGAAGAACTTAACATTGGTTTAGATAGCATTGTATTCTTTGATGATGATCCAATTAATCAAGAATATGTTAAAGACTCATTACCGGATGTTTTAGTTGTTGATTTACCAAAAGATTCCTCACGATATGCTCAGATTATCACAGAGATGAAAGAATTTGATGTTTTGAAAATAACTGAAGAAGATACTAAAAGAGGTGACATGTATTTGGACCAAAAGAAAAGAAATGAATTAGAAAATAAAGTTGGTGATTTTAATGAATTTCTTAAACAAATGAATATTGAAGTTACTGTACAAAAAGCTAATAGTTTTTCAATACCAAGAATTGCCCAATTAACATTAAAAACAAATCAATTCAATCTGACAACTAGGCGTTATCAAGAAGAAGAAGTTTCCAAGTTCTCATCATCAGATGATAAAATTGTTGAATGTGTAGAGGTTAGTGATAAATTTGGAAACAATGGAATTACTGGTACATACATTATTGAAAAAAAGAGTGATGAAGAATGGGTAGTAGATACATTCCTTCTTAGTTGTAGAATAATGGGTAGAGGTGTAGAAGAAATAATGATGAATCAAATTATTGAAAATGCAAAATTATCTGGGATAAAGAGAATAAAAGGGGAATTCATTCCAACTGCAAAAAATAAACCTGCTGAAAATTTTTATGAAGAATTAGGTTTTAACAAAGAAAATAATTTTTGGGTTTTTAATACGGACAATATAATAAAAAAACCAGAACACATCAAGGTAATAAAAAATGGATGAAAAATTGTATCAAATAATATCAAGAGTGTTTAATGTTGATGCTAGTAAAATTAATGATGAAACAACTCCGGTAAATTTAGAAGAATGGGATTCTTTTAATTTTTATGTTTTATTAGACGAACTTGAAAATGAATTCAATATACAATTTAATCTTGATGAAACATTAGAAATTAAAAAAATTGGTGATTTTAAAAAAATTTTTGAAAAGCACAAAATAGGAAATAAACAATGAAATTACATCACATAGGCATTGTAGTTGGAAATATTCAAACATCATTAGGTGAATTAACTAAATATCTAAAATTTGAGGAAACTACTATTCCAATGTTTATAGAATCACAAAAAGTGAATGTTTGTTTCCTGAAAACATCTGATGTATACCTGGAGTTAATTGAGCCTATAGGAAATGATTCTCCGGTAAAGAAAATCTCGGAATTAGGTGGTGGTTTTCATCATCTCTGTTTCGAGGTTGATGATATATTTGAAGAGACAAAAAAAATGCAAGACGATGGAGCAAGGATTATTGTAAAACCAACAAAAGGATTTGAAGATAGATTAATTTCATTTGTTTTACTTAATATGAAAAATACAAATTGTAATCTAATTGAATTAGCAGAAAAAAAGAAATGAATGTAGGAATTGATCTTGTTAAGATAAGCAGATTTAAAGAATTACAATATACAGAGAATGAATCATTTTATAAAAAAAATTTTTCTGATAATGAAATTAAATATTGTTTAAAATTTAATGAACCATACAAACATTTTGCAGGAAAATTTGCAATTAAAGAGGCAGTTATAAAATCAATAGAAAAAAAAATAGAATTGTCAGATATAATTACATTTTATAATAATGAGAAACCTTGCGTAAAAATTATTAAGGAAAATTTTAATTTTAAAGTTTCAATTTCACATGAAGGTGACTATGCAATTGCGATTGCCATTTCAGAATAACTATTTTAAAAAACTAAAGTTTATAATTTTCATCCATTTCTTTTGTAACAAAAATTCTATACCATATTTCAAATGCCAATAATCCAAAAAATTTGTTTATGTATTTAATATCAAGATCTGGAGAGTCAATATATTTTTTAATCCATGTATTATTTATCCAACCATCTTTAACAATTCTTGAGTTATCAAGAAGATCTTTGCATATACTATGACCAAAGTTATTCCATAAATTAGTAGGATTTACATTAAAACCAAGTTTTTGATTTGTGATTAAAGATTCCGCATTATTTTTTGCAAGAATTGAGCGTAATGGAGTTTTTCCAATATTTTCAGATTCATTATATTTGAATTTAGTAGGAATTTTTAAGCCATAAGTAATTAATTCGTTATTAAGTAATGGTGCAATAATCTGGATATCAAAATTTTTTGCAATTCTTGAATTAACTGGATTAAAATTGTATAGTAATTTTCCATTATAATCAGCCAGAAAAACTTGTTCTAATCTAGATAAAGGATTATCAAAATATGGTAAAAGTTGTTTATAGATATAATCCCAAGAAAATTTAGATTTTTTTTCAAAAATTAAGTCTTGATCATCAACTCGATCTCGTTCATGACACGATAAGTATGCTTTTACTTTATCAATTGGAGTAGATTTTTCGTTGGTTAAAGAAAGGAATTTTTTATATCTAAAAGTGTAACCAGAAAATATTTCATCACCACCATCACCAGATGCAAGTACTTTAGAAATTGTAATAGATTTTTTTGCTACATAATACCAATGAAGATCCCAAAATGGTAACTTAACTTGTGAAATAGCTTTTGGAAGCTCAGAGAGATAATTGTCTAGATGAATAATGTGATGATTAGCTTCAAATTTCTCAGCAATTTTGGCAGCAATAGGTGTTTCATCAACACTATTTGCAAATTTTATTGAAATAGCCTCAATATCTAAATCAGGATTACATTTTCGAATTTGTGAGAGTATTAATGTTGAATCGACGCCTCCACTAAGAGCAATACATAATTTTTTAGGGTTAGAGATTTCCAGCTTTATTGAAATATCTTTAGAGATTAGAGTTTCAATCTTTTCCATATTTGGAGATTCATTATTTGTTTCAAAATCTTTCCAAGATTTTTTAGGTAAGTTTGGTGATATAGTAGAATCATAACGAAGAGTAAGAATATTTACTATAGATGAAGGATTTAAGGAATGATTAG
>Ga0315338_1001309_pt1 | contig 32852 bp, 25 predicted proteins | sample ASW8metaG_FD_204518 | JGI IMG/M metagenome (GOLD analysis project Ga0315338, IMG submission 204518) | Ammonia-oxidizing marine archaeal communities from Monterey Bay, California, United States - ASW #8 | ecosystem: Environmental > Aquatic > Marine > Coastal | place: USA: California | collected... | reverse complement strand
CAGCCTGGCCAAGGCGCCCCCAGTGTGCCCGAGTCCAACAATGAGGAGAGTTCGACCGGCCAGCGACTGGAAACGTCGGGGTGCCCACGACCGCTCCTCTTGGGCTTTCCTTTGGTCGATGAGTTCGGTCGACAGAGCCAATAGACCTGCCATGGCGGCTTCGGCATGAAAGGGGGCCAGAACTCCGGCGGCATTGGTGAGCGTAACTTGAGCGGAATTCCATTCGCCAAGGTGTTCGACTCCGGAGCCCCCGACGTGAAACCACCTTACGGTCGGTGCGAGGAGAGCGGGTCGATGGAGGTGGCCCGGGAATGCGGAGTGTTTGATCGAAAAGACGACCTCCGGTCCTAGTTCATCCACTTCGCACTCGATGTTGGCGGCGTCATCGACCCAGCGGACTTCGTCATCCGGGCAGGCCGCGATGACAAGGTCGACGAAGTCTTCGGGACGATTGTGGAGGACAAGAAGTTTCATACTGAATCCTAGGGACGGCCTGGCTCGGAGCCCAGCGGAAAATCGCTCCGAAGTGGGCCAGCTATTTGGCGAACAGGGCGAGTGCGATGATCAGCAACGTTGCGCCGATCGGAACAAGTGAGACACCGAGTCCGGGGTCACCGCCGTAGACAACGAGCCCGCCGAGCAGAAAGCCTCCGGGCAAAAGGGCGGTTGCCGAAAGCAGCGAGGCCGACGCGAGGGAGAGTCTGCGCCCCGATAAGGTCGGGAACGAGCGATGCGAGAGTCCAAAGATGATGTTGATGAGTGCGAGTAGGACGCCGTGAGCGTGGGTGAGAGTGAGAAGCATTCGTCGCGGTTCGTTACTCGCATCGAGATACCAGCGAAGTTTGAAGGCATGGAGCGCCTCGAGGACGAGGCCGAGAGCTGCGAAAAGGAGAAGCGCTCGCCATCCGAATCGGATGTGTCTGGCAACATATACATCAGGGTCGGAAGTGGTTTTGTCGAACATCGGCAAGCTCCTACAGGCTTAGCTTGTGCCTTCGTTTCACAAGAGACAAAGAAGGGCATGGTGCGGGTGGTCGAACCGTTCGATGCAAGCGACTATACCATCTGGTCCCGGGAAGTGGCCACAATCCTGTGTAACGAAAACACCGATTCGTGCTATAATTCACGGCAATTAAACGCCATTTGGATTCGTCCCGGGGGGCCGACGAATGCTGGAGATCTTAGCCACGATCTTCGTGGCTCTCACTGCACTGATTTACTTTTGTAAGCGGTCAGGAATGGCCGTAGCCTCTTCGCTGCTCGCCACTCTTGCGATTTCTGCGACCGGCTTTCTCGCCCTCGTCGGACGTTACCCCAACCTGCTTCCTGAACATCCAACGCCGCCCGTCAACCGACCGATCGAAGTAGAGTCATTGGGATACGTATCGGATGACGCCTGTGCTGCGTGTCATCCTCACGAGTTCAAAACCTGGTCAAACTCCTACCATAGAACGATGACCCAGGAGGCCACGCCCGAAACAGTTCTTGGCGACTTCGCAGATCGAGAATTCTATTTCGAAAACGAGCGTTACGTGCTGTGCCGGGAAGACGATCAGTTTTTTGTCGAGTCTGATGGTCCGCTTGGCAGCGGTCTCGCACGCATTCGGCGCCCTATTGTTCTGCTGACCGGTTCCCATCACATGCAGGTCTACTGGTATTCGACGGGGCGGCGCCGCGAGCTCGCTCCCGTTCCGTTTGTTTACTTGCTCGGAGACGAACAACGTTGGGTGCCCGAGCCGTCGACGTTCCTGCGACCGCCTGAGATCCAGGGGTTGGGGAGTCCGGGGCTCTGGAACGTCAATTGTATAAAATGCCACACGACGCAGGGTCGGCCTCGTCACAAGGATACACGTCTTGGAACCGACACTCACGTTGCTCAGTTTGGGATTTCCTGCCAAGCGTGTCACGGCCCGGGCGAGGAGCACATTGCGGCCAACCAGGACCCGGCCCGCCGGTATATTGCCCACATCAAGGGTGATGCCGACCCGACCGTTGCCCAGCCCGCCCGGTTACGTGCGGATCGGTCGTCAGAAGTGTGTGGGCAGTGTCATTCCATCTACCTGTTCGATGATGCCGAGGAGCGGACACGCTGGGCAACGGCTGGGTTCAGCTTTCGCCCCGGTGACAATCTCGATGACCGACGCGAGGTTGTGCGGCAACTCCCCAATCCGTCCGCGGTGCAGACCGAGCTTCTTAGTCGCCAGCCAGACTACATGGTCGACCGTTATTGGTCAGATGGAATGGTGAGAGTAAGCGGGCGTGAATACAACGGACTGATCGAGAGTCCGTGCGCCGTCGATCCGGAGTTTTCCTGTCTCAGCTGCCACGTCATGCACCAGTCGCGAAACGATCCGAGGCCGGCCCGGGAATGGGCCAACGACCAACTCGGGTTTGGCATGGAGACGAACCAGGCTTGCACACAGTGTCACCCCAAGTGGGAAGACGACGAGGAGTTGGTACGTCACACCCACCACGCGGCAAATTCGACGGGGAGCCTCTGTTACAACTGCCACATGTCGTACACAAGCTACGGCCTGCTCAAAGCGATACGTAGCCACGAAATCGATTCGCCAAGTGTTCGGACGAGTCTCGAGACGGGGAGGCCCAACGCATGTAACCAGTGCCATCTCGACCGCACCCACGGCTGGGCAGCAGAAAATCTGACTGCCTGGGGGCAGGATCCGAACCTTCGGTTGTCCGAGGACGATCGAGCCGTCCCGGCGTCGATTCTCTGGGCTCTGACTGGCGATGCCGGTCAGCGAGCCCTGGCAGCATGGAGCATGGGCTGGGCAGATGCGAAGGAGACCTCGAAAGATGACTGGCTTGCACCGTACCTTGCGCAACTTCTGATCGATCCGTACGCCGCCGTTCGTTACATCTCCGGTCGGTCCCTGCGGAGTCTGCCCGGCTTCGGCTCGTTCGATTATGACCATGTGGCCTCTGAAGACGAGCAGAAGCGAGCCCGCGAATTAGCTCTTCAGATCTGGCGTGAGCAAAGAGGGGACGGGGGCGAGGAGATCAACTGGCAGGTCCTGCTCGGAGGTACTCAGTCCGTTCATCCTGATCGATTTGCTGAGTTGTTGGCTCGACGAAACGATCGTCCCGTCAGTCTCAAGGAGTAACGAGCGTCGTCCGTCTCTCAGAGAGGTTGGGGGAGAGAGTCGGTTGCCAGTTGTACCGCCGAGTCAAGATCGAGGCTTGATCCGACCTCCCAAGCTGAGTCGAATTCCTCTCGCGTCAATCGCGCAACGGCGGCTGCACGGATCTGTTCGAAGTCCTTCACCTGTTGATCGATCATCGGAGCGGATGAATCCGATCGATACTGCTTTTCGAAGCCGAGAAGGGACGCTCCCGCCTGCGGATGCCCATCGAGTCCTGCCTCAGGGTCCGGCTCGATCAGTTCTTTTGCGACGGCCCGAAGAATCGCCAGCACAAAAAGCATGTCGTGTTCGCGGAGGAAAATCCGAAGGGACGACGTATAGAGGTCTCGCCGTCCGGCGTAGTCCCGGTACCGCGTCATTCCGACCTGGCACATGGCGGCGACAAGATCTTGGCCGGCCCGTAGACCGACGTGCTCTCCAAGGCGCCAATGAGTCGTGGCGAGGGTTTCGTTCCCCTGGTGCGCATAGACGTTTCCGAGGTTCGAGTGCACGACGGCGAGGAGTGACGACCTCGGGAATTGGCGGGCGATCTCCAGAGCATCCTCAAAGATCCGGATCGCTTCGTCGAGTCGCCCGCGTCCCCAGGCCACTGACCCAGCGGGAATGAGAGCAAAGACCAGTTCATGAGGGCTGCCCTCATCCCGGGCCTTCGGAAGCGCGTCGCGCAAAACTTCCTCGGCGTCTTCGAGACGATTCTGACGGTAGAGGTTGTTTCCCAGCGCAATCCGACACGCGATGATGTTTCGAGTGTCCTGTTGTGCCTCAAAAATGCGTTTGGCCTCTTCGAGCCTCTTGCCGGCATCGTCGAACTTGAGGTCGAGAGCGTCGGACGCGACGAGTGCGAGTAGGGTCCGGGCGCAACCGAATTCGTCTTTCAGTTCCGAGAAGAGCGTGAATGCTTCGAGCAGCACCTTTCTCGACTCACTGCCTTGGGTCGCATGGGAGAGTCCGCCGAGGGCAAGCTGTGTCCTGGCCAGGGTTTGAGGTGCCAGTTTGGAACCGAACTTCTCGACGATCCGGGCCAGAGTCTTTGCGGCCTGATGTTTGCGGCCGGAGAGAGTCCAGTAACGTTCCTGTTCAAGAACCGCGCTAAGATAGTCTTCCAGGGCCTCGGTACTGGTTGCTGCCTTCTCGCTCGCGACACGCAGTGCTTCCTGCAGATTCGAATCGTCCAAGCCAAGAGTCTTCGCCACCTCGGCCTGCTCCGGGAGGTAGAGATCGGGGCTTCTACTCGTGAAGTAGTCGATGTAGTAGCGGCTATGGTTGTCCCGAGTCGCTGAGTCTTCGCTCTCGGCGCAGAGTTGAGCGAAGGCGAATTCCCGGACCGTTTCGAGCATCGAAAAGCGAACTCCCGCTCCATTGCGGCGTTGCCGCTGGACAAGAGAATGGTCGACCAGAGTGGCCAAACTTCCAACCACGGTAGTGCCCGTAGTGAAGAGGGCCTCGGCCGCTGCCGTCGTCCAACCACCCCGGAATACCGAGAGCGCGCGAAAGAGACGACGGGCGTCCACGTCGAGGAGGCTGTAGCTCCAAGCGATCGACGCATTGAGAGAGGAGTGAATGTCGACGGCGGAGCTCGGCGACTCGATTTCGAGGATTCGTCCCAACCGTTCGAGGACGAAAGGAATGGAAAAGGTCGCCGCGTGAGCCGCCGCGATTTCAATCGAGAGGGGAATTCCGTCCAAGCGACGGCAGATCTCTACGATTGCGTCTTTCGAACTCCCGATATCGTAATCGGGATCGCGATGCCGGAGGCGATCCTCGAAGAGTAGTCTGGCTTCTTCGTCATCTCGTGATCGATCCACACCTAATGAGACGGTCGCATCGTCGATGTTCTCAGAATCCGGTCCAGGGATCGGCAGCGGCTCGATGCGATTGACGAATTCCGCCGGGGATCCAATCGAACGACGGGAAGTGACGAGGACGTGGAGATCTGCGACTCCACCCAGGAGTGGGTCGACGATGGACCGGGTAGCCTCCGGGAGGTGTTCGGCATTGTCGAGAATGATCAGTGTTCGTTTGCCCTGCAGTCTCTTCGCCAGAGTTGGGATATCGACGCTCTTGACCCCGGTAGCTTGGAGCGCTTCGAAGATTGCGGGGAGGATTTGGTCTCCGGTTACCATTGGGGCCAATTCGACCCACCAGACTCCCCCGGGGAAATCACCGAGGACACGGGATGCGGTCTCCTCGGCCAATCGTGTCTTCCCCGATCCTCCCGGTCCGGTCAACGTTATCCAACGCTGGGTAACAAGGGCTGTGCGAATCGACTCTATCTCCCGGGTTCGTCCGAAGAATCGGGTTTGACTACGGGGGAGATTGTCCCGGGCAGTATCTGGGTACTCGAGAATGTCTCCCACGAGTTGGAGCGTTCGAGCAAATTGGCGGGCAGTCTCCGGACGTTGAGTTGGATCCTGGTCGAGCGCGCTTTTGATGAGTCCGCTCAGGAGATCGGGAACGTCGTCTTCCCACGCCGACTCGGCAAGAACGCTTCGGCCGCCTTGGTGGGACTGACGAAGCTGATGCAGGCCTTCGCCTTCAAACGGGAGCCGTCCTCGAGAGAGGCGAAAGAGCAACACACCTACCGAGTAAAGATCGGACCGAATCGATGGAGTCTCTCCGTCCAGGACCTCGGGGGCTGCGTAGAGCGGAGTCAGCGAAACTGGATCGAAATCGAAGTTGGAGAGCCGGTCTCGGGCGGAACCGAAATCGAGTAGCACCACTCGACCTTCCGGTTCCAGGAAGATATTCGCATCCTTGACGTCTCCGTGGACGAGCCCGTTCTCGTGGATCGCTTCGAGAGCGTCGACGACCTGGCCGGCTATACGAACGGATTCAGCGAGAGGCAGTTGACTCGGGCCTTGATCGAGCGTCCGCGAAAGGGAGTCCCCTTCCAGGCACTCCATCCACATCCCCGCTTCGTTCTCATGAATATCCGCACCGTAAACCGAAACGACGTTTCGGTGACGGATCTTGGCCAGTCGTCGTGCTTCATCGAGGAGACGTTGTCGTTCCCGGGTCCAGTCAGGAGTGGGAGCGTTTCCACTCTTCCAGATCTTGAGGGCGACATCTCGTTCGAGAACTGGGTCGTGGGCGCGATAGACGGACCCGAAGCTCCCTTCGCCCAGCCGTTCGACGATTTCGAATGGTCCCCAGTGACTCGGAGAGTCGCCAGTCACATCGATCGGCCGCTTGGGCTGAGCAAGGGATTCGTCGGTCGCGAATCGACGGAAGGAACTCGCTAGGTCGGAGAGTTTTCGGAGGTTTTCAACGACGTTCTCGGCCCCGGGACATTGCTCCTGCAGCGCATCCCAATCGACCTCTCGCTCATCGGCGATGAACCGGGCGAGGCGTTCGGAGATGTGTTCTTCATCGCGTGACATCGGTCTTCAGGAAACCACAAGTTCCAAAGTCGCGGAAGAGCATTGTGGGACAACGACGAAAGGCCCCGGCAATGCCGGGGCCCTTCTCGATTCGAAACGAACGTCGGGCTTAGCGCAGGCGCATCAACTTTGCTTTCATGATCCCATCCGCAGAGTCAAGTACTGCGAAGTAGAGACCGTTGGCAACCTCCTCGCCGGCATCGTCGAGACCGTCCCAGGCCATTGAATGAGCACCCGATTCCAACGCGCCGTTGTGAAGCGTACGAACAAGGCGCCCGGAGGCGTCGACGAGCTTCAGCGAAACGCTCTGGCCGGCTGCCCAATCCGAAAGGGCGAACTGGATGTCTGCCTGTGGGGAGAACGGATTCGGTGATGCGCTGAGGAGCGAGCTGATGAACGGAGTGTCACCGACGGCCGCTGGGTCGTTGCTGTCGAGGAGCCAGCTGATCATGGCCAGGACGACCTCGTCATCGTAGTCTGCGGCCTCACCAAACGCTTCCGGCTCGATCGTATTGAAGATCGTCCGGTGGCCACCGCCGGTCTCTTGGCGGATTGCATTCGAGTGTCCGAATTCGTTGAAGAAAATGGTGGCTGCACTCGTACCTGAACCAGCGGCGATCGGATTGACCGTGTCGCATTTGTTGAAGCCTTGACTCAGCCACTCGAGATCGTAGTGCATCCCATCCGTGACCGGGTCACCGGGCACACCAAACGCTTCCATGGCCCCCGTGTCATCTGTCACGGTACTGACGCCAAGCAGGGTACGAAGGGGTGCGCTACTCCCCGGTGAGGTAGTGAAACCCATGCTGCTAAGGAGCAGGTTTCCACCGTCGCCCAGGAATGCTTCCATGGCCAGCCCGCTGTCCTCGCTGACCGAGTTGTTGGCAAGCTTGCCCGTCTCCCACACGATGAGATCATACCCCTTGATCGTCGCGAGAGTTGGGCCGCCGCCCGCGCTGACGACGATTGCGTCATAGAACGGCAGGAGAGCGTCCAGGGCCTCCGCATACGGAAGCTGAAGGTCGCGGGTCGTCTCGTTGTCCGCGTCGACGAAGAGAACCGCAGCGGCTCCGTTGAAGACACGGAACTCTGCGTTCACCGAGAAGCTCGTTGCCTGACCGATCGCAGTCAGACCAACCATCCCGATCAGCTCGCTCGCGTCAGTCGTGACCCGAAGGGTCAGTGCTTTCTCTTCGCCACCGGCCAACGGGAGCGTCGTGGTCGTATACCAGGTTGGATCGCCGTCGAGTTGGAACTCCTGGATCCAACCACCCTGATCTCCGACCAGGTTCAGATCGAACACGTCCCCGGCTTCGTTGCCATTGATGATCGTTCCCGAAACGAGCGCCTCGCCGGAGCCCTCGGGAACCGATGCCACGGCCTGATCCCATTGCAGACTCAGGAAGTTCTGGTAGCCGGCGGACTGGTAGACCTCTCGTGGGGCAGAGATCCGCTCGACGACCGCGACGGCGGCCAGATTGTCAGGATTCCACTCGCTGTCGAGAGCCCAGGTTTCCTGCGTCTGGACCGTTCCGCCCCCGAAGGTGAGCGTTATGGGGTTGGACCGGATACCGCGAGAGATTCGATCGAAGTGATCCCCACCCTGCGGGTCGCAGCACCACGTGATGTCGTTTTCTACGACAAACAGGGTCATCTGCAGACCGGAGAGGTTGACGTTGTCGACGAGTTCGGCAGTCCCGGTTACGGTGACCTGCCCACCCGCGATGTTCATGACGACGGAGAGATCGACCGGTGTGACACCCCCGGTTGCGGCGATTCGATTGTTCATCTGCGGGCGATAGCTGGCGGCCGCACCATTGCAGCTTCCGGCGCCAGTGACGTTGGTAAGTCCGTCGAATTGGACGTGAGGTATGCCACTGACTCCATAACGACTGCCGCGGGGGCCGGCTTCGGCAAAGAGGAATTCGCCACTCACATGAGTGTCGACGTGGACGATTTGCCCTTCATACTCTGGCTCGATCAAATGCAACGCGCAACGCGCGTGCGGGCAGAACGTTCACCAGGTAGCGCCGAAGTCTTCGACAAAAACCTTCTTGGTCACACTCGACCAGGCCGAGGTGGCCAGAATCAGCAGTGTGATGAGGAGGCCAAATGTGGCCAGGATCCGTTTCATCTTGTGTCCCCCGAGAAGCTAAGAGTGGCGGAGTGTGTCCTTGGGGCGCGGGTACAGGGAGCCTGCGACCGTCTCCTGCGTGTCTGTCCCCATAGGATGGAATGTATCGACGATATCAGCTCAGGGAGCAAAAAGGGGCGGGTATCGTCCGGAAGTGACACCGGCCGCGGTTAGACGGAGAATCGACTCTCATCCGAACTCGCCGCTGTGTTCCCCGGAGCTCTGGAGTCCGCCACACTTCGACCGGCATCTTTCGGCCCACAGGAATGGCACTTCCCGTTCACGCCCGGTTGCCCTGGATCGTGTTTTGCGATCCATCTCTGGACGATCACCCATGAAGCGCAGAGGGCTCCCAAGGCGAGCACAGCAATCACCTTATCCATGGTCACACCTCCCCGAACAGGCCTGCGAAGCCCATGAAGGCGAGCGAAAGGATTCCGGCAATGATGAGGTTGAGTGCGGTCCCGCGAATGATGGCCGGCACGTCGGAGAGTTCTGCTTCCACCCGTATCCCTGCCATCAGGACCAGTGCGAGAGTAAACCCGCCGCCCGCGCCCAGTGCGAAAACCTGCCCTTGGATGAGACCGTAGCCCCGCTGGGTCTGAAAGAGCGCCAGCCCGAGGATTGCGCAGTTCGTCGTAATGAGCGGGAGAAAGATCCCCATCGCCCGAAAGAGAGCTGGGCTCAGTTTTTTGATCGCCATTTCCACAAACTGAACGGTGCTGGCTATGACCACGATAAACGAGATCAGGCGCAGATAGGGCGCGTGAACGAGAACGTACTTCTCCAGGCCCCAGGCTCCAAACGAGGCGATGAGCATGACGAAGGTGCTGGCCAGGCCGAGCCGAAACGCCACGTCGAGTCGACCGGAGACGCCGAAGAAGGGGCAGAGTCCGAGGAAGTAGGACAACGTGAAGTTATTGACGAGAGCTGCGCCGAAGAAGATCCAGACGAGATCAGCCATGACTCAGGCCACCTTTCGGACGCGATTGCCGGTGCGGAGTCGACGTTGCTTCCAGGCATTTCCGGCCAGGAGGAGCATACCGAGCATGATGAATCCTCCTGGGGGCAGGATCATGACGACCCAGGGCTCGAAGCTGGGGCCGAACAGGGATTGTCCGAAGAGGGTGCCGAATCCGAGGATTTCGCGAGCCGCGCCGAGCAGAAAGAGGGCGATGGTGAAGCCGACCGACATCCCCGCGGCGTCGACGACCGCAAACCGAACGGAGTGTTTCGAGGCGAAGGCCTCTTGCCGGCCGAGGATCAGGCAGTTGACGACGATCAACGCGATGAAGGCGCCCAGTTCCTTGTGGATGGCCGGAACGATAGCCTGGAGCAAGAAGTCGGCTGCCGTGACGAAGGTAGCGATGATGACGATGTAGGTCGAGATTCGCACTTCCTTTGGGATGAATCGGCGGAGCAGAGAAACGAGAAAACTCGAGCCAATCAGGACAAACGCGGTCGCTGCACCCATTGCGATGGCGTTGACGGCCGTGTTCGTGACGGCCAGCATCGGGCACATTCCCAGGACCTGGACGAAGACGGGATTCTCCTTCCAGATCCCCTTGATGAATTCATCGTAGGCCTTGATGTCAGCTTCGGAACGGCTCATCCGTCCTCCCTCGTCGTTTCTACGGCAGACGAGACGGGTTCGACCGGCGCGGGCTCGGGCAGACTCTCAAGCCACTGGCCATTCGACTGATTGACGATCTTGACGAGAGCCCGCGACGAAATCGTTGCGCCGGTGATGGCGTGAATGATGTTTGCGCCGATCACGCTGGCGTCCTTTGTCAGTTCGATCTGGGGATCGACGGCGAGGTCGCTCCATTGCGCGACGAAGTTTTGATCCTTGTAGATCTTGTCGCCCAGACCCGGCGTCTCGCGGCTTTCCAGGACTCGCATGCCGACCAGTTTTCGTTGGCCGGGATCAAATCCGTAGAGAAGGCGGATGACATCCTGGAAACCAGCCCCTTCTCCCCGCAGGGCAAAACCGAGGAATGTCCCCCCGTCGTCGTAGGCGGCGAAGAGATCGGGGGTCGGGCCGGCCCCCGCTTTGGGTTGCTCGATGCGCCAACCGCCCGGGACGGTCTCGTCCTGGAAGAGAGCCCGCATCTGCGCGGCTCCCGGCACGACTTCGAGAACAGTCTTCTGCAGCTGCTGGGCCCGGTAGGCCTCGATCTTGGGCAAGGTCCACTCATAGACGAGAACCGTGATCAGTCCCGAGAAGAGCCCAGCCAGACCGAGGGTGAGGATCAGGCGAAAGGCGCTCGTTGGTTTGGGAGCGGTAAACGTCGGCTGATCCGTCGGGGATGCGGACGTGCCGGTTGTGTCAGCAACGGTCATCCGTTACCTCCCGAACACACGAGGTTGGGTGACACGTTCCAGGAGCGGGACGGCCGCGTTCATGAGAAGGATTGCGTACATGACCCCTTCGGGAAGTCCTCCGAAGAGTCGAATGAGGACCACGAGGAGCCCGATCCCGATTCCGAAAATGAACGCCCCGCGCGGCGCGGTCGGGGAAGTTGCCGGGTCTGTGGCCATGAACACTGCGCCGAAGAGCAGCCCTCCGGAAGTCAGCATTACGAGAGGATTGGGGTAGTTGGCCGGGCTGATGACGTGAAAAAGACCGGAGAAGAGCGCCACACTGAAGAGAACTGCCAGGGGGACTCTCCAGTCGAAGAGCCGACGAACTCCCATCCAGAGTCCGCAGAGGATAAGGAGAATCGCGCTCGTCTCGCCGAGCGATCCGGGCACGTTTCCGACCAGGAGGTTCCAAATTCCTTCGATGTCGCCGTCGAACTTCATGCGGGCAAGTGGTGTCGCGGTCGTGATGGCGTCGACGTCACTCGAGAAGAGAGGGGCCGCAAACGGACTGCCCCGGAGCTTTGTCCACTGTGCGGCGCCCCCTTGGGGATTCCACGTCGTCATGATGGTGGGGAAGGCGGCCTGGAGGAACGCGCGTCCCACCAGGGCCGGATTGAACATGTTGCCCCCCAGTCCACCAAAGGCGAGTTTGCCCAGTCCGATCGCCACGACTCCGCCGACGAAGGCAATCCAAAGGGGAGTCCCGGGCGGCAGCGTCAGCCCGAGAAGAAGCCCGGTCAACACTGCACTGCCATCGTGTAGGGCGCCTCCGCGGGCGCCGTTCCGTCCCCGCGGTCCGAAGAACCATTCGATAAAGACTGCGCCAAGCGTCGCGGCTGCGACGACCAGGAGCGCGCCGTAACCGAAGTACCAGGTCGACGCGATGATGATCGGAACGAGAACGAGATTGACCTCGAGCATGAGCCGCGGGGTCGTGAGCCGGGCCGAGGAGAAGGGCGAGGTGTGGACGAGCAGCTCTCCGGAGTGCTGGCTCATTTCTTCTCCTTCCGCTGGGCATCCCGCAGGGACGACTTCGCCACCCGAATGAGTTGAACGATCGGGATGTTCGACGGACAAGCGTAGGAACAGGACCCGCATTCCATGCAGTCCATGACGTAGCTCTCTTCCATTTCGGGATAACGTTTCGTCTTGGCCAGTCGCGCCAATTTCGAAGGATTGAGGAAGGCCGGACACGACTCGACGCACCGCCCACATTTCAAACAGGTGTATTCGGCAGTGATCCCGGCCTGACTCTCGGAGAAAGCGAGCAGGCCGGATGTACCTTTTAGAACGGGTGCTTCGAGCGCGATCATCGGTTGTCCCATCATCGGTCCGCCCATGATGACTTCGCGGGTTTCCGATCCCAGGCCACCGCAGGCCGCAAAGACTTCCCGAACCGGAGTGCCGATGGGGACGAGCAGGTTGGCAGGGCGTTCGACTCCCGGTCCGGCCACGGTCACGACTCGTTCGACGAGAGGGCGTCCCAGATCGAAGGCGTCGGCGATCGCGGCCATCGTTCCGATATTGTTGACGAGGGCGCCGACCTCAAACGGGAGCTTACCGGCTGGAACCTCGACATCGAGGAGGGCCTTGATCAGCATCTTCTCGGCACCCTGAGGGTACTTCACCGTAAGGGCGACGATCCTGAACCGAGGGTCGTCCTTCGCGGCCGCCTTCATCGCCTCGACTGCGTCCGGCTTGTTCTTCTCGATCCCGACATGGATTTCTGGGACATCGAGGGCGTCGGCGAGGATAGCGGCTCCGCGTACGACCGCTTTGGCCCACTCGACCATGACCCGGTGATCGCAGGTCAGGTAGGGCTCACATTCGCATCCATTGAGGATGAGCTTCTCGAGCTTCTTTCCTTCCGGGACCTTGTACTTCACGTGGGCAGGAAAGGCCGCTCCGCCCATCCCAACGATCCCTTTCGACTGGATAAACTGCACGAACTCATCGTTGTTGAGACTTGCCGGGTCGGTCGTTATCGGATCGGACCAGGTTTGGGGCGAGTATGGGTCCGACTCGATCTCGATCATGGGAACGAGGCGCCCATTGGGATGCCGGCACATCTCCAGTTTCCCGACCGTGCCGGTGACAGGGCTGTGCAAACTCGTCGAAACGAATCCGTCCGCCTCGGCGATCATCTGGCCGCGGACGACACGCTGGCCCGGTTTGACGATGGAACGACTGGGCTTGCCTCCGTGTTGAGAAAGCAGGAGTTCGTAGCGGGGGACGAATCGCATTCGTTCCACGACCAGGTGGGCCGTTTGGTCCTTATGCTCCTCGGGATGCACACCGTGGCGGAAGCTGCGCGAGCCGAGGAGACTCATCGGGGAGTCTCCCCGTTTTCGGAGGCCTGACCGCTCTGGGCTTTCCGCGAAACCTGCCCGAGTCTCCGAGCCAAACGTCCGACCAACTCGAGTTCTGTCTCCTCGCGAACCCGCTGGCTTGTCGCGACGAGTTCCTCTTGAAGGGATCGAATCTTCGCGTGAAGTTCGGTCACTTCAGCGGACGGGATCACCTTGGCGGCGCCAACAGCGCTGGCGCAAACCGTCTCTCCGAGTCTGGGGTCGGCGGCGACCCGTGCCTGTGTCCCGTCGGGATCCCACAGACCCAAGGGGAACGCGCCGCTTTCGAGCTCGCTCTGGATTTGGTTCCAGGCCAGGTTGACTCGATCGACCTGCGGTTCCGACGTGGTTGTGAACTCAGGGCTTGCCGGTTCCGCAACTAAGAGGCGAAGGATCGCTGGTTTCGGGCTTTCTGTCATCCTGCTCAGGGCAGCAGACAAATGACGCGGGGCAGCGGGTGAAGATTGTAGAGCCCACGCGTCACCTCCCGCCAAAGTGCGGATGAACGACTGGTCTGGGTTTGATTCTTCCGATCCGGGCGAGGCCTGGGCGAGCAAGACGACCCAGACTGGACCACCGTCGGTGAGGAGCGGCTCGAGGTCCCTACGCGTGGGTGTCCAAGCCGTTTCGTCGACGACGACCACAATTCTCGGGCCCAGGACTCGCTCCTCTTCACTCCGCTCCGCGTACGGGACCGTTACCGTCGCCGTTTCGGCGGAGCGCGAACTCGTGGCCAGGTTCTGGCCCCCGACGATTTCTCTCGCGCACCGCAGCCAGGTGACTTCACGTCCGCTCCGCTCCACTTCCGCAGCAACCAAGCCTCGGGCCATGGAAAGAAAAGCACTGTTCTGGGCGTTCCACACCGGAGCCGCGACGGGATTGTCGGGGAAGGTCGCAGCCCAATCCAAACCCGGCCCGAGGACCAATCCGTAGGGGCGGCGACCGATACCTGAAGCGGATTCGAGCTTCCAGCGAAGGTTCGCCAGTTGCCGCCCCACTTCAACCCCGTGGGCCAGGCCCTCGGCGTCGAGGCGGCCGTCACGGTTGGCCTTCTCCAGCCCGTCGGCCAGGTGCTGAAGGTCGAGAGCGTCGGGCCCTGTCGTCTCCAGAGCCTGGCCCATTCGATCAAACTCAGCCGGCGCGACGGCCCTTCCCACTTCCCGTTCTATCCGCTCGGCCACGCCGGCCTGCAATTGGTTCAACTCTTCGAGGCATCGATTCACCTCGGACTTCGGCTCAAGCGCCGCCAGCACGAGGTGGAGTGCGGAGGCTTGGCCAGAACCGGGTGCACGCGGCCGTCCCGCGAAGGAATGCTCGATCGAGCTCAACGTCATCGAGGCCGTCGTCCTGCCGTACACTGTCTGGATCCGCTCCAATGCCTCGGTGTCCGGATCCGGAAGGTCGGCGACGGCGGCGAACACCGCGTGATGGTTGTTCTCCAGAGTTCCGTTCGGATCGAAGGCGTTGCTCGGGCAGATCCAGGCGCAGAGGCCGCAGCCCGTGCAGATATCCGGGTCGATGGCGAGGGAAGAATAGACGATGCCGTTGACCGGTTCGCCATCCACCGTTCGCGGTTGCGAAAGGGGAATCTGGGAGAACTCCGCGGACACGCTTTGCAAGAGATCTCGAAGTGCCGGTTCGGCGTCACTATTCTTTGGACTCTTCTTCGCCCAGGTAGTGAGGGCCCGCGTGAGGGCGGTGAAGGCGTTCACATCGTTCGTTGTGTCCGCGACCTCTGCGCCCTCCGCCGCATTCGGGTCAGAGCTCGGGGCGTTCATCGCGGCAGCGAGGCTCCGACCGGCGCGTCGGAGTGGGCTGACGTCCAGATCCGTTGATTGCGCCCGCTCGGTCCACCGGCGAACGAGACTCGCACCGTCAATCCAACGGACGTTGAAGGCGCCTTCCGGACAGGTGGACCAGCAGTCGCCACAGACCGTGCAGGCGTCCGGGCGAAACTCCGGCCACGGTTCTGTTTCGGCTCCGCGTGCGTTCCAAAGCGATCCCGTCCAAGGGGGGAGCGTGGGCGCGGCCACGCCGGGTTCAGGGTCGATGGTCTGCTTGTTCCATACCTCCGCGATCTGATTACGAAAGCGGGCAGGATCAATGATCGTTCCATCAGCGGGAAGCCGCCGAATCCCGTCGCGTGGATCCGCGATGAGAGTCCGGCGCGAGGATGTCGATTGAGCAGAATCGGCTGCTGGCGTTGAGAGAACCATCGTTTCGCGTGTGGAGAGGAGTACGGTTTCGATCCACTGTTGGCGAGCATGGAGTTCGTCATCATTGGTGGCGTGAGAAAGCCGCGCTCGCACTTCCGCATCGCCGAGGCTCTTTTCGAGGTCCACGCGAGCGCGGCGCAGGCCCTCGAGGACGAGTGCGGCGCGGGACGTACGCGGCAGGACGCTCTCCACAAAGACTATGGGTGTCGGGGCAGCCTCTGGAGGGGCGGCCAGAGAGCTTCCATCGCGAAGGCGAACGAGGTCCCGGCCCTCTTCATCAGCCGAGATGATCAGGTCCGGGACGGCGCCGCGTCCCTCTTCCATCGTTGGTCTTTCTGTTTCCGCGGGCCAGAGCTTAAAGGATCTAAAGAACTGTCCACCAGGAAACAATGGGACTTCTCTCAAGTGGTATCCGAGGATGCCGGAAACGAAATCGAGTGTGCCGAGGAGGTCTTCGGTCAGCTCGGGCGGTTCAGATTCGAACCGGAGAAGGATCGTATCCCGTCGCTCCTCCCCGGCTTGGTTCTGCATGGTCGGGTTAGCTTTTAGTCCGATTCGATCCAGCTCGGGATGGTCCCGTCGAAGTCCGTCGAAGTACGCCTCCCGGTGCGGCTGCTCGATCAGTCCGCTCGGGACGAAATCCTGTCCGAGGTAAACGGTGTGCCGGTCATCGGCTTCTGCAGTCGGGAGCTGCGCCACGTCGAGCGGACGAAGCGGCTCACCGCCCAGCCCCCAGATGGCGTATCGCAGCTTCCGGCCTTCCGCTCTGGGTCGGTTGAGGAGACGACGGAGGGCGCCTCCCCGCCGACCGTCGCGAGCTGCTGGGTTGCTGGAATCTGTTTCGTGGAGGCCGAGCAGGCGAGGGAGCGGGGAACATCCTTCGAAGGACGCGGGTGATCGGTCGAGGATCCAAACGACCTTTTGGGTCCCGTCCTCTTTGAGCTCGGGACGAAGCAGCGGAGCCAGCTGTTCGATGGCGACAACGCTGGCCGTTTCGCCGAGGCCTTCCACGACCGTTTCAAATGCCGGCCCGGTCGTAAGAATCGTTCGCTCACGCGAGCCGGTTGCCTCGTGAGTACGTAGACCGCAGAGGTCGCGTCCGGTCACGGTCGTCCACGCGATGCGAGCGCTTTCCGTCGCCGTCAAGACAACCGGGTCGAGATGGACCTGCGCCGCAGCTCTCCCGGCGCTTTTCGTCCAGGGATCGGTCCCCACACACAAAGATAGGGGACGGTCCGGATCGAACCAGGTTGGGACGGCACGCCGAGTCTTGCCGAGGAGAGTCTCCTCCGGCCCGGGAGTCGTGGCGCGACTCTGATCGACCGAGCCGAGGTACTGGTGGATCGATGGGTCTCCTGGCCAGATCAGGTCCGCTGGTGAACGACCGCAGGATAGTTGCTCGAAGGCAACGACCGACGGCAGAAGCGACTCCTCGCCAGCGCGGCGCATCACGACAGACCAATCGAGAGTGGACTGCACCGTACCAGCGAGAGCGACCGGCACCCCCGAGTCAGCCGCTAGATAAGCGGGACTGTGATCAGTTTCGAGTTCCAGATAGATGACGAGTGGAACGCGTTGCGTGACCGCGTCAGCGAGAAGGTCCAGGCAGGTCCGGAGCTCGCGGCCGGAGAGCCAGACCGAGCTTCGTTCTCCGACGAGAGCAAAACCGAAGGCAGCGGCGAAACGCGAGCGGGCATCTCCCTGCTCGTGCAGCTTCGATTGGGCGGAGGATTCGATTTCCCGAACCAGGGTGTGTCCGTCTCGTACTCGTCTCTGGGCCGCGGTCGGCTGTGATCTAGACATGGAACGATCCCTCCGAACCTTCGACCGGGAACGACTGGCTCATTTCGGCCAGGACTTTACGGTCGCGCTCTTCTTCGAATTGACCCGACGGCACCCAACGAATCGCTCCGGTTGGACAGCGGAAAGTCGCTTCTGGTGTGGCGGGACCACCCGCTGAGTAGTCGACGTGAGGTAGTCCGTCCCGCATTTCGATCAAACCGGAAGCGGCGTCGAGTGCGCATTTTCCACAGGCGTCGCAAGCGGCCAGGCAGACGGCCCGGGCTGCCTCTCCTTCGAGCGGGGCAGCGCATTGCACGACGAGGGCGTGGGATACCGGTTCGAGTACGAAGAGGTCCCGGGGGCAGGCGTCGACGCAGTCACCGCAGGCAGTACAGAGCCCGATGTCGACGACGGGGAGTCCATTTCCGTTCATGGCAATGGCCCCAAAGTCACAGGAGACCTCACAGTCAGCCAACCCAAGGCAGCCCCAGGAGCATCCTTTACCCCCGCTGCCGACAAGGTGAGCTCCCCGGCAGTTTGAGTAGCCGACATACTCGGCCAGGAGCTGCGATTGTGCCTTGCCGCCTCCACAGCGAAGTCGCGCTACGATCTTTGTCGCCTGCCCCGGATCGACCCCGAGAAAGGACGCAATGTCGAGAGTGCCTTCCGGGGAGGAAACAGTGCAGCCGCTCGGGCTCGATTCGCCCGCGATCAGTTTTTCGGCAAAGGCACGACAACCGGGTTCGCCACAGGCGCCACAGTTGGATCCGGGTAGGCGATTCTCGACTTCGTCGAGACGCGGATCCTCCTCGACGTGGAGGAACCGATGGGCCAGGGCGAGGCCAGCGGCGAGCACGAAGCCGAGACCGGCCATGATCCCGGCCGCTGTCAGGACGCTGTCCATACGTCCTCCTCCCCAGTGGTTTCTGCCACTAGTTGAACGCGGCTGCGCGTTGGCGAAGCTCGTCGAGACCGGGTTCGTTCGGATCGAGGGGCGTTCCCGGATGAATGCACTTTGCCGGGCACTTCTCGGCCCCTTCCACGAGTTGCTTGTAGCTTCCGGCTGTGGGATCGATGATCTCCACCTGCTTGTTCGAGTCGTAGACAAAGAGCCGTGGATTCATCCGGACACAGTCATCACAACTTGTGCAGAGCACCGTGTCGACGTAAGGCTCCATCTCGTCGTCATCGCGGGCTGAGGTCGGACGCGCTGTCTCGACTTCAGCAGCGTCTGCCACCACCGCATCCGCGTCGCCGTCGGAAGCCGGCGCGGTAACGGGAGCGGATGTGTTCGTCGATCCGTCTGCCGAAGGAGGGCCCACACTCCCTTCTTGCGTCCCAGACGTGAGGCTCTGACCGATGCCATCCAAGCTTCCGGGGTCCAGGTCGAGCAAAAACCGCGCGACGCCTTCCAGAGCGGTGTTGCCGGCTGACTCGCTCGCCTCGGCTACAGCCGCTGCCTGGAGCTCTTCGAGGTGACGGCGCTCTTCTTCCCAGGCTGCGGTCATTTCTTCGCGCGTCGAATCGATTGCCCGACGGACGTGTTCGTTCCCGATTCCGGCCAACTCCTGCAAGGTGCGCCAGAAGTCGAGTCGATCCTTCGAGGCCCGGACGAGGTGAGACGATACGGCCAGTCGGGTCGAACCGCCGGATTCATCGATGGCCCGAATGTAAGGAATCTCGGTTTCGGCCCCTTCGTGTCGGGTCAGGTGTTCGACGAGCGGAACGAAGTCTGCGGCTTCGAGGCCCTCTGGGATTTGTCGGAACTCGGCCCGAGCTCTCGGGTCGAGCAGGGCGAAATCGGCGAAGGTAAAGGTCCCGTCATCTGCTTCTGGGTAGATGGGCCAATCGGCTTCGGGTTGGGGATTGTTCCCCAGTTCGAGGCGCCGAGCCCAGCTCTCGCCCGCAATTGGGTCGTAGGTGAAGAGCGGGTGGGCCCGTCCCTCGATAGCAGCTCCCAGGTGCAGCCATGGACCCGGCGCAGCATCGGGAGCCGATGTTGCGATGAGGTGGAGGGCGGGTTCAGGACGATCGGCCAGTCGATCAAATGCCTTCACGAGGTCGACCGGTTGAGACAACACTCCCTGGTGTGCCGCCGCCCGTCGATGACCAATGGCGAGATAGGCCAGTTCCAGTCGACTGTAATGAGCGGAAGAGGTGTCCTCCGTTGTGGCACCTGGGTCGTCGTAAGGGTCGAGCGTTACGAGGACGTGCACCGGCCGACGTCCTCTCAGGACTCGGGAAAGGCTGGCGAGACGGTTCCGACCGAGATGGCCGGGACTCTCCACCGCCGCGACCGGCGGTAGAAGTGATTGCGCTTCCGGAGAGAGAGCGGGGGGTGCGCCTTCGAGCCACGCCGAGTGACGACGCGGATCGAAGCGGCCGGAGAGCTCGAGGTCAACGTGCTTCTGCGCTCTCAGGATCTCGCTCCATGCAGCTGTTTCGCGGTCGAAGAGCCCCATGGCGCACGCACAGGGATCTTCGTCACGGACGACGAGAAGCTCGGTTTGATCTTCCGTCCATCCACGGGGAAGAGGAGCCTCGGGAAGAAGGACGATGGCTGCCTCGGGACCCTCGTCGCCGGCGAGGTACACTTCGAGAAGCTCGAGACTTTCTGACAGGGCCTGCAATCGTTCCGCCGATCGGCGGACGGAGCCCCGCCTCGGTCCGGCGATCGCTGCCAAACGTGTGGGATCGATGAGCCCTTCGGCTTCTGCTCCCAATTCGTCTTTCCAGTCTGCACCGCCAACTCGTTCCGTTTCGCGCGACCGTTCGAGACGAACCAGCTCGCGCGCTCGGCTGACCGTGTCGGCAATCTCGAGGCGAAAAGCCTGGCGGGCACGGCGAACAGCCCGAGCAACGGAGTGCCGCCAGAGAACGAGGCTCGAAGTCTCGTCGAGGGGAACCCAGATTCCGGGCGGAAGAGAGTCGACGAGAAGGCCCCACGAGGTGCGGAGGGATTCGCCTGCTTCCGCGGAGATACCGAGGTCTTCGATCGAATCGAGTCCAGCTTGCCTGACCCGGATCAGATCCTTTTCGTCCCCGGCGCTGGCTGAGAGAGCCAGGCTGACGGCCTGTTCGAATCGAGGCAGGTTGTCGAGGAGGATCTTTCCACCCGCGCCCAGTTCGGACGACGAAGCAGTTCGCTTGAGCAGATCCGACCAGGAGAGGCCGCTACTACTATCTTCCAGCCCTTTGAAGAGCACGAACGGGTAGGGCGTGCGCACGGCGGACGGATTGCGAAATCCATGGAGAAGCGCGGGAAGCCAGCTCCCTTCGAGCGGAGGTGTCGTCGCCGCTCCGTGGGTAAATCGTCTGAGTTCGAGCAACTCCTCGTCCGCACTCGGGGTCGTCGGCGAAGCGCTACTCCGATCGCGTTCGGCATCGGCTTTCATTGAGTTTTCCTAGATTGCGAAGCGGTCGAGCTCTGTGTCGAGAGCCTTGATCTTCTCGTCCAACCCCATTTCCATTCCGAGATTCGTAAAATCGTCGTAAACGGCACTGTTCGGATCCCGGTAGAGGACGCCGACTGGAACCTTGCCTTCGCCGTCGGAGTCGGCGATCTCGCGGGCCGCCTTCATATCGGACGGATCATGAGTCGTCGAGTTGGGGAAGAGCTTGGCGACCTTCGGATCCAGCTGCATCCCATCCTCGTGCTGCAAGAGCAGGAGGCTGGCGGGATCATGCTGGAGGTGCTCGAAGACCTGGCCACTGAAGGCCGGACAGCGCTGGAGGATTCGAACGAAACTCGTACCGCGATGGTGATAGGCCGCCCGAAGCGTTTCGTAGAGAAGCGCGGGATTCCAATCGACCACTTGAGCGACGAAAGAGCAGTTCGTGAAGCCAAGAACGGCGCGAAGCGGATTGAGGGGCGGCAGCCAGGCTCCGCGCGGGTGCGTGTTCGTCTTCATTCCCTGAGGGCTGGTGGGAGATGTTTGGTTCTTGGTCAGGCCGTAGACATTGTTGTCGAAGAGCATGACCGTAATGTCCATGTTGTAGCGGATCGCGTGAATCCAGTGCCCGGCACCGATCGAGCAGCAGTCGCCGTCGCCGGTGGCGACCCAGACCTTAAGATCAGGGCGTCGGGATTTGATACCGCAGGCGACCGGAAGGGGGCGGCCGTGGAGGCCGTGGAACCCATAGGTGTCCATATAGTGCGGAAAGCGGCTGGAACATCCGATCCCGGATACTGCGACGATTTGCTCCGGTTCGAGCTGTTCATCTCGGCAGATCCTCTGCACAGCGGTGAGAACGCCAAAGTCTCCACAACCCGGGCACCAACGAGCCGCGCCACCTTCGTAGTCCTCAAGTGAGAAGTAGCGTGGCGGTGGATCGAGTTCCCAGTCATTTTCTGTCCCGAACATTCCCACGTCACTGTCCTCCTGCTTTGCGGATCGGCTGCCGTGTCGTTACCGGTGCTAGGAAATGGTTGCGCCTGTCTTTTCTTCGCCTGGCTCGCCCTTGCTGTGGGCGCGTTCAAAATTTTTCTGAATCACGTCGAGCACGATCCCGGGTGACAACGGCTGCCCGTGTACTTGGGACCAGGAGTCCACGTCACAAAGGGTTTCGTCCCGGAGGAGAGCGGCGAATTGCGAACGCCGACGAGCGGGGTCGTCAGTCGACGCCGGGTCCTGATCGCTGTATTGGATGCCGATGGTCAAAACGCGATCGAACCGCTCGAAGATCTCTTTGATGCCCGGTTCCATCGGGGACACGAAGCGGAGATGGAGCGACGATACGGAATACCCTTCCGCCCGTGCTCGACCGAGGGCCTCGTCGATCGCGCCGAGTGTCGATCCCCAGCCAACGATGAGGAGTTCGCCACTCGGGTCTCCGTTGACCTTGGGCGGACGGAGGCTCTTTTGGAGCGCCCGGAGCTTCTTGCTCCGCATTTCCATCCCCTTTTCATTGGAATCGGGATCGTAGGCGACGTGGGCATCTCCGGTGTGGGCGAGACCGGTCAGGACATACTCACCGCCCGGCTGACCCGGGATCGGTCGGGGAGAGATTCCCGTCTCCTCATCCCAGTCGTAGGCGGAGACGTTGGGATCCCACGGGGACGAATCGATCGGGGGCGCAATCCATTCCTCCCGAGGGTGCGGTCGGGGAATGGGCTGCACGCCTGTGGCCAGGTTGGCGTCGGTCAGGATAAGGACCGGTCCGCGGAACGTCTCCGCCAGTTTGCGTGCCGTGATGACCATGTGAAAGCACTCTTCGATCGTCGCTGCTGCCATCACGATCTTGGGGGCATCGCCCGGAGTTCCGTAGAGGGACGCAAAAAGGTCGCCCTGCTCGACCTTCGTCGGCAGGCCCGTGCTCGGCCCGCCGCGCTGTACGTTGATCAACACGAGGGGAAGTTCCGCCATGACCGCGAGCCCCAGGAATTCGGTTTTGAGCGCGAGTCCAGGACCGGAGGTGACCGTACAAGCGGTCTTTCCGGCGTAGGTAGCGCCGAGGGCGAATCCGATCGCGGCGATCTCATCCTCGGCCTGATGGAGTAGTCCGCCCACGCGGGTATAAGCTCCGCCGAGGTGATGCGAAACCGATGTGGCGGGCGTGATGGGGTACATCGCGACGACCTCGATGCCGGACGCCATGATTCCCAGAGCCAGAGCCTGGTTTCCGTTCATCACAACTTGCGATTCGGTCGTCTGTCGCTGGGGTACCTCGTAAGCGAGGGGCATGTTCTCTTTGGCAAAGTTGAAACCCGCCCGGATGAGATCGTGGTTGCGGGCGATGACTTCGTCGCTCTTGCGCCGGAAGAGGAAAGAGGCCTCTCCCATCGCGAGTTCGACATCCATACCGTAGACCTGGGTAAGGAGACCGAGAATAAACATGTTCTTGCCGAGCCGTGGGTTCTTGACGAGCTTGGCGCACTCTTCTTCGATGGCCAGTTCCTGGACGACGAAACCGCGTTGTTCGAAGTCAACGAGAGCGTCTTCGTACATCTTGCGAATTTTCGGAGAGTCGTCGGTACGCCACTTCGGGTCGAGGAGAATGCGGGTCCCGGGACGGAAGGCATCGGCGTCGATGCGACCGTAGAGAACCTGCTCGTTGAACGCGATGACGAGATCGGCTTCGTCACCCATGTTCGTGACCGTATCTGACCCGAATCGGATTCGGATCCCACTCGCACCGGCCCGGGAACGAGAGGGTGGCTTGATTTCCGCGGGAATGATTTCGACGGTCCAGACCCCACAGCCCGACTTCGCGCAGACCGCGCCAAAGGCCTGTCCGGCCTTTTGGGCGCCTTCGCCGGAATCGCTGACGATCTCGATGATCTGTTCACGGACCTCGGTGCGTGCTGATGAGGCCCCAGTGGAAGAGCTCTGCGTGTCAGGCTTCAAGTCCCTACCCCCTTCTTCAGAGTAGAATGCATCGATCGTCGTCGGCTCGTGGGGCTCCTGGCTGAGTGTCGGCCGTTTCCCGGCTGGTCAGCCCAACAACCATTCAAGGAATTTTCGACAGTCTGACCGGGCTAGTCTATAAGGGTAAACCGCAGGTCAAAGCCTGGAAAGCCGCAGGAATCATGCGTTTGCGGGTTTGGGACCCTGATCGCGAGGGCTCGACCGAGATGCTCGGGCTGCTTCGATCGAGGTGCTTCGAGCTGAAACCAGATCAGTCGGTGGCTGGCTCGGCAAATCGTCCGACGAGGACTCCAGAAACGTTCCAGGAACTGAAGCTGTTCCCCGCCTTCGCTCCCATCTCGATGGCGACCGAGATCCGGTGTCGTCCCGGTGCCAGACCATCCAAAGGAATCAGAACAGGGCTGACCGTAGTCCCCGGGCACCAGCCAGATCGACTGAAGTCGGAGGAGGACATCCCGTTCCAGAAGTTTCCTGAGGAGGGATTCAGTTCGCGAAAGGTTCCGCAGTCGCTCCGCCAGGGGATAAACGAGGCTATCTGTTTGCCGTCGAGCAGGATCTTGTTCTGTTTGGGGTTGAATTCGTCTCCACCTCCCCAACCCCCGTGGCCGGTTGTGAGGTAGCGAAGCTGGACGTCTTCTACGCCCTTCGGGAGGTCAAACTCGACGGTGAGGGTGTCTTTCTCGAAGAGTGTTCCGTAGTTTTGTCCCGACATTTCCAGGGCGTTGACCGTGTTGAAGAGGGGCGCGGTCCAGTGGCGAACGGGAGGAGTGGTTCTTTGCAGCTTGCTCCCCGGGAAGTAGCGAAGACGCAGGCTGACACGATGGCCGCCAGTGTCATAGTTGCCGATGAAGACTCCGATCGAGACCTCGCCGCGAAGCCGGGGAAGAAGAGCAGTGACGTCCATGACGTACGCGGCGTTCTCGTCCCACTCGAGACCTCGTACTTTCGATCCTTCATTGAAGTGACCGATCCCGAACGGAGTGATGAAGCGAATTAGTTCCAGAGGGGGGAGGTAATCTTCTGTCGCGACAATGCCCTGATACTCCGCATCGTTGCTGGTCACGACCGGAAGTGCATCGGTTCCGTTCTTCAGACCATCGAGAAAACTACGTTCCCTTTCGGTCGGGATGAGAAAGACAGAACCGGTTCGATCGTAGGCATCTCCGTTCGACGTCTCGATGAGTTCTGCGAAGACCATCGTGTCGTCGTCGACTGGGGGAAGAACTACCCGCCGGACCGCGACCGTGCCCTTTGAGTAGTGAAATGTCCCGGCGTCGGAAGGGTCCGTGGGGTTCTCAATCTCGTTTCCGAAGCTGATCTGTTCGTTCTCGAACACGGTGACTGTCGTGACGTAGCTCTCCGTGACTCTCGCACGGTACTCGGCAGAGTCGACCTTGTCTCCCCATTGATCGGGAGCAAACGGTGTCGGTTGACCGGACAGGTCCTTGGCTCCACCGGATTCTGATCCGAATCGTTCCGCGATCCAACCCGAGGATCCGTTTTGGACGAACTTGAGAACGAGTGCATTGGGCGCGACGAGGCGGAGGGATGGTGATCCGGTCATTCCAGCGTCTTCGGTAAACCAGACCTCGATGCGATTCGAGCGGATCTCGGTCGTCGCTTTCGTGCAGTCGAATCCGAGGATCTCCTCGTGTTCGTTCGTGATCTCGAGTTGAGCGAGACTGTCGAAGTCTGTCCAGACTGTGCAACGGGATCCATCTGGAAAGAGAGCGGTTTCTCGGGTGTTCCGGTTTGTGTTGTCGAAGTACCCGAGCGTGATCGGCGCCGCCGGAATAGGGATGCCGAGAGGGCGTTCGAAAAGGCGAGAGAGACCGCCCATCTGGACGAGGACCCTCTTTCCTCGGCCGGTCAACTCCTCACCATTGGCGAATGCGTGATAAGTCACGGTTCCGGCCTGGGTTTCCGTGGCCGTTGCCAGGTTCGGGAGCGCAAGGCCGAAAACCAAGAAGAGTAAGCCCGCTACGGTCGATCGCGACATGACGCCTCCCTCGTTGTGACTGCCTCGGGCGATCTTCCAACCGAGGCGCGGCTTCAAGGAGGGGACCTTACCATGGTCGTGAACGGAGCAGAAATCCGGGCTGCTTAGGAGACCGCGTCGAGGACCCGTTGCAAACGTTGTCCGGCTTCTTCCGCCAGTGCCATCATCTTTGGGTTGTCTGTATCGACGATCTGAAACATCGCCTTGGGATCAGCGAGTGAGACGACCACTCCTTCTTCAGTGTCCTGCACGACTGCGTTGCAGGGAAGGAGGAGCCCGATTTGATCGACGGCTTGGAGAGCCTGATGGGCCAGGCTCGGATTGCAGGCTCCCAGGATGACGTAGGGACGGAAGTCGACGTCGAGCTTCTTGCGGAGGGTGGCTTTGACGTCGATCGTGGTGAGAACGCCGAAACCCTCTTCTTGAAGAGCTGCGGTTATCTTCTCGACGGCGGCGTCGTAGCTCGTGGTCTTGGCCAGTGTCTTCACGAAGCCGTAGCTGATGTCGATCATGTCCACTCCTTGCTGTTCGATGGTCAAAGTGAGGGTTCAGAAGCGTTCGAGCCAACCTTCCGTGGTCCGTGATTGTAAGACCTCGATACGCAGCTCGAGAGAAACGTTCGGGCCGCCCTGCTCCGCAATTCGGATGTCGTGGATTCCGGACATGGTTCCGAGACGGTAGATCCGGCGCTCGAAGCTGGAACGGTCGGCGGGCCGGTAGGCGTCGAGTGCACTCCCGAGGAAGGCGTCTCCGAGAATCCAGCCCAGCATAGCGAAATCAACGGCCGGGTCGTCCCATCGCGCGTCTGCCCAATCGATGATATGGGCAACTTGGCTGGTCTTTTTGTCGAAGAAGATGTGTTCGGGGTAGAGGTCGCCGTGGACGAAAGTCGTCGGCACCTCTTCAGGAATATGGCCCCGAGCCTGTTCGACCATATCGCGGACGCGTTGCAGATGGTTCGAGTCGACGTGCGGGTTCAGAGCCTGAAGGGCGGAAGCGGACTCCCCGACCAGGCTGTCCACTCGGTGAATGGCGTGCGGAGGTCTCTCACCGATCGACTCGCCGATGGACTCGGAGAGCGTGTGCAGCTTGCGAAGCACCGTCCCGCAGGAATTGCCCAATTCGGCTGGGTCGGCCCGGTCGAGATTGTGGAGAAGACAGAGACCGGGAGCCTCAGATACCGTCAGCCATTCGTAGGGTAGTTTGCCAGGCGTGCCCCGCAGTCCCACCTGGGGCGCCAGGCCGAATCGATTGTGCTTCAAATGATCGAGAACGGAGGCTTCTTTGCGTATCCAGGCTTGAACACCGGATCGCTTCGGAAGCTTGCAATACCAGATTCCGTCGGACCCGTCGAAACCTCGAAGGACATCGCAGTCCCATCCTTCCCCGAACCAAAGCGGGGGCGGATCTGTCTTCACTGACTGGGTGCCATGGAATTCGCCGTGGGCGAGTGCCTCGGTCAGCCGGTCTTGCAATTCCTGGTGTGAAATGCCGTGATCATTGTCCCATGGGTTGGCCATCGACCTCATCCTAGCGATGGCAGAGCGGAATTCCAATCAATGGTCGCTCCCGCTGCGGCGTTTGCTGGGTCACCGGTCCGCGGAGTCGGTGAACCGCTGCGACGATCGCATCCATGGCCGAGTGTAGATCGTCTTCGGTCGTGAATCGACCGACACTGATGCGGACGGCCCCGTCCGCCCGTTCTCCAGGAATCCCTTGGGCGACCAGAACGTGGGACGGTTCTGTGCTTCCGGTCGAGCAGGCAGAGCCAGAGCTGACTTCGACCTGTCGTTGAATCGTCTGTTGCAAACGTTCCGCTGACACTCCGGTGAAACTCAGGTTGACGATGCCAGGTAGACGGTGTGTCTCGGAGCTGTTCACCGAAACACCACCAAGTCGCTCGGAAAGACAGGCGACGAAGAGGTTGGTCAGCCGCCGTAGTTCTGTCGCCTCCCCCCGGAGTTCGGCTTTGGCCCACTTCGCGGCTGCACCCAGTCCGACGATTCCGGGAACATTGAGAGTTCCCGACCGAAGACCGCGTTCCTGCCCACCGCCGAAAACGAGTGCAGCGAGCCTTGTTCGAGGCTTTCTCCTCCGTACGTAAAGAGCCCCCACGCCTTTGGGTCCGTAGAACTTGTGGCCGCTGAGCGAAAGCAGATCTGCCCCGATCTCTGTGACGTCGACCGGAATCTTGCCGACAGATTGCGACGCGTCACAGTGGAAGAGAACACCAAGGCGTCGGCAGACTGCTCCGATCTCTGCAACCGGATGGAGTGTCCCCGTCTCGTTGTTTGCATGCATGACAGAGACGATTGCGCGATCCCGATTCGGGAGAGCTCCGAGCTGTTGCTCGAGTGTCTCCGGATTGACCCGTCCACATGAGTCGACGGGGAGAATGCCCCGGGTCACTCCGCGTAACACGAGCTGGTCGAGGACGGCCAGGACAGAGGGGTGTTCGGTCGCAGAGACGATGATGTGACAGTCGTAGTTCCAGGCTGCCGCGAGGCCAGCCAAGGCGAGGTTGTTGCTTTCGGTCGCACCACTCGTGAAAGTGATCTCCGCAGGACGAGCTCCAATCAGTGAGGCGACCCGTTCCCGAACCTCCTCGACCGCGGACTCGGCATCGAGCCCGCGACCGTAGACCCGACTCCCGGGGTTGCCGAAGTGTTCGATGAAATAGGGCAACATCTCGTCGAGAACGCGCGGGTCCACCGGAGTCGTCGCCGCGTGGTCGAGGTAGACGGGGTCCCGTGCGACGGTCTTCGGATGTGCCTTTCTCGACGAGTCTGGGGAGATGGTCGAGCGCTGGGAGCCGAGCGGCATTCTCAGACTCCTTTCTTGTCCGAGGCTGATTTGTTTTCAGGTATCCGTGCGAAGAAGTTGGCACCCTCTACATCGAAGGCCCGAGCGGTCCCTTCACTGGCGGAACCCCCGAAGGAGTCGAACCGCTCGATCTCTTTCACATCGACGAATCCCAGGTCCTGGAGCAAATTGATCAATTCTGCAGACTGCAGAGCGCCGGCGATTCAGCCAGTCCAGAGATCGATGTTCCCTCGAGCGCTTTCGTCGAGTTCCTGGTTCATTACGATATCGGCGAGATGGAGTCGGCCGCCTGGCTTCAGTACCCGGGCGATTTCCGAGAACGCCGCGACCTTGTCTGTAACGAGGTTGAGGACACCATTCGAGATGACGACATCAACGCTTTCGCTTTCGATCGGGAGGTCGAGCAAGTCGCCTCGGCGGGCTTCGACCTGGGGAGCCCCGATGAGCTCTGCGCCTTTTTCCGTTTGAGCAAGCATGTCAGGAGTCATATCGATCCCAATGGCTCTTCCTTTCGGTCCGACTCGCTCGGCGGCCAGGAGTAGATCCATTCCGGCGCCGCAGCCTAGATCGACTACGACCTCACCGGGCGCAATCTCGCCGATGGCAAGTGGATTGCCGACGCCGGCAAACGATGCTGTCGATTCCGCAGGCAGACCAGCCAACTCGGTTTCGTCGTAGGCTAGTTGCGCGACGGCGTAGTTCGGTCCGCGATGGAAGTGGAAGTCTCCTTCCGGAGAGGTTGCGACCTGCGAGTAGATGCTTTGGATCTCTTCCCGCAGTCTTTCTGAGTCGAATCCGGTCGGACTTTTCAGTGCCATGGTGACCTCCTGACAAATTCGGTGAGATGGTTTCGAACACGGACTAGAGGCTGAGGGTCGTCGCGCCCTGGGCGAGCCATTCGAGCATCGGGCCGGCGCCGACGACGGCGGCACCATCGACCATCTCGGTATCGCTGACGCCGCGATGCTGAACGCAGGGCGAACAGGCCCAGAGGACGCCTCCGCTGGTTACGAAGCTTTCCACGAGCTCCTGTGCCGGCTTGAATGGCTTCACGCTCGTGTAGTCGCATGCTCCTTCGCGTCCCATCTCGACGCCGTCGGAGGCGAGGAATATTCCAACTTCCATTCCAGACGAGAGCGCTGCGTTCGCAATGGTGAAAGCGACAGTCGATTTGTCGTCGTTGGCGTTGTGGGTGAGGACGAGGACCAGCTTCTGCGCGGTTCCGTTCGTTGGGTGCGTCATCTCTATGATCTCCATTTCCAGGTTTGTTTGGGTCGTGATTGCCGTCTCACCCGGGTCTACGAAAAGTGGCATTTGAACCCGCCAAAGAATGTTCGGTCGATCGATGTTTTTCTCGATCGAAGCCCGAATCGTGTCGCTAAGAAGAACTGCTCTGTAGCGGGAAAGGGCCTATTCCCAAGGACTTGCAGCTTCAGGAGAGCGTCCGGCTGGATGCCGGGGCTTACTATCGAAAAGCGAAGACCACATCCCTACGCGAACGGGACTCATCGGTCGAGGCAGAGAGAGGTTGGCACTACGCCTGCTTTTCGTAAGAATCCTGGGATGTGCACCGCTTTGTTTCGATTCGTGAGAGAGAGCTTTGCTCCGCCAACGTTCGAAGGCGGTGAACTCAGATGAGCCCCGCTTTTTGGGTCTTTGCTGTGTTACTCGGGATCGCGTTGCTGTTTCTTTTCCAGCAGCAGAGGAAAATCAACCGGAGGGCTGCGCTTCGGGCAGCGTCACTTACCTCGGCCCAGATCGCCGCCCTCGAACACAACGTTCCATTTTACAAGCGACTTCCCCATGAGCTCCAGGTTGAGCTACAGGGCCGGATTCGAGTCTTCGTCGACGAAAAGAACTTTGAAGGGTGCAACGGCCTCGAAGTGACCGACGAGATTCGCATCACCATAGCGGCGCAGGCTTGCATTCTTCTTCTCAACCGAAAAGGAAGGACCTACCCAGAGCTCGTGACGGTGTTGGTCTACCCGAGCCCCTATCAGGACCAGAGCATGGAAGGGGAGGGCTCAACCCGTCTCGGCGAGTCATGGGTTTCGGGGACGGTCGTACTGGCGTGGGACCATGTTCTGCGCGGAGCTAAGCCGATGAATGACGCTCGTAATGTCGTCTTTCACGAGTTCGCTCACCAACTCGATCAAGAGGATAAAGCTGCTGACGGCACTCCCAAGCTCGGTCCGAATGTTTCGTACGCGCAGTGGGGCGAAGTGTTGGGGAGAGAGTACCTGGCTCTACGAGAATCGGTCGACCGGGGGCAAAAGGCCTTTCTCGATTCGTATGGCGCCACGAACGAGGCCGAGTTCTTTGCCGTCGTGACCGAGTTTTTCTTCGAGAAGCCAGACCAGCTCGGTCGGAAGCATCCGGAGTTGTTCGAGGCCTTCAAAGCATTCTATCGGCAGGACCCTCGAGATTACGACTGACCCTTCGCCCTCAATGATCGTGATGGCGAACTACTTTTTCCGCGATGGAGAGAGTGGGTTCGACAGCACGAAATTCGGGCTGTTTCGGGACTCGTCCGTCCCCCGAGGAACGACCGTTGAGATGACGCCAGACCCACGGCCAGAAGTATTCGTTTCCCCACCGGATCTCTTCGAGCACGCGTTGCGGAATGTTCCGAGGAGACTCGGGAGGGAGGTCGTCGGCCCAGGTCCCGTCAGTGCCGGGCAGACCGAGGGCGTCGGCCAGCGCTGCCGCAATGCGCTCATGCCCGAGGGCGTTGGCGTGGAGTCGGTCCCGACTCCAGATGCGGCGATCTGAACCGACGGGGTGAGCGGCAAAATCGACTAATGTCGCTCCCGTTTCAGAGGTGACTCTTCGAAGCGCATCGTTGAGAGCAAGAATCCGCGGAGCAATCGGTCTGGCCAACGGCATGACCGGGGTGAGGTCAGGCAAAGTAAAGGTAAGCACCGTAGCGCCCTTCTCGATCAATGTTCGTTGGATCTCACTCATCGCCTTCGCGACCGAATCCAGGTCGTGGCTCCGAGAAACCACGTCATTGGTTCCGGCGAAGATCGTGACCAGATCCGGTTTCATGGCTAAGGCAGGGGCCAGTTGCTCGTCCCGGATCTGTTCGGTCCGTCGCCCACGAATGGCCAGGTTTGCGTAGAGCAAACTGCCTTGCGCGCCGGCGATGTGCTCAGCAAGTCGGTTGGCCCAGCCGCGATAGCCACCCTTGCCATCTGGATCGTCGAGCCCTTCGGTCGAGCTGTCACCGATCGCAACGTAGCGCTCGAAGCGGGGAGGAAAGGTCGGCATGAAACCCGCCTAGGAGTCGGTCGATTTCGAGGCTGAAGAATCCGGATGCTTGGCCGTCTGCACCGCCACGTTTCGGGCCAGGTCGGTCATTCGTGCTTCCATGTCTCGAAGTTTCGAGTACAGGACCAGCCCGAAGAAAGCAAACCCGACGAGTGACAGGTAGAGGAAGAGGTCGACGCCGCGTCCCACTCCAACCGCAGCCGCCAGCTTTGTCGTGAGGGCAGGGAAGGCTGCCATAACGATGCCGATCGCTGCGAAAGCAAGGACGGCGACCCGATCGAGGATTCCAGAGCGCAGGCGGTTGAAGTAGAGGAAGCTGACGCCGATCAGTAGAACGATGAGTATGAGTTGTACGGGTCTCATCTAAAAATCCTCCGCAGCACGAGATCCATCACGATCCGAATGCCGTTCCAGGCCGACTGCCCCTTTTCCTGAGAGTACTCCGTATAGACGATCGTTGTGGGACGTTCTACGTAGCGGAGTCCAGAACGACGGATCTGAACGAGGATCTCCGAGGCGTGAGCCATTCGGTTCTCATTGAGATGGAGCTGGGCGGCCGCTTCCGCGGTCATGGCGCGAAAGCCATTGTGGGCATCGGTCAGTCGCACCCCGGTCAAAATGAAGTTGATCGCTCTTCCTGCTTTGAGGATCAATCGTCGACGGACGGGCACCTGCTCCGAGTCCTCTTTGCGCAGAAAGCGAGAACCGAGAGCAAAGTCGCTCTCTTCTTCCAACAAAGGCGCCAGGAGGATCGGAATGTCCTGAACCTGATGCTGACCGTCCGCATCGAAGTGGACGATATAGTCTGCTCCCTTCCCGATTGCGTAGGTCATCCCGGTCTGGAGAGCTGCGCCCTGTCCCAAATTGATAGGGTGGCGCAACGCGTGAACCGGCAGCGCCCGGAGAGTTTTCCAAGTGTCGTCGCTCGACCCATCGTCGATGACCACGATCTCGTACCCGAGGCCAAGGATCCTTTCGAGGTTCGACTCGATGACCCGACCCTCATT
>Ga0315338_1001308_pt1 | contig 32862 bp, 33 predicted proteins | sample ASW8metaG_FD_204518 | JGI IMG/M metagenome (GOLD analysis project Ga0315338, IMG submission 204518) | Ammonia-oxidizing marine archaeal communities from Monterey Bay, California, United States - ASW #8 | ecosystem: Environmental > Aquatic > Marine > Coastal | place: USA: California | collected... | reverse complement strand
GAATATTGGGCGGCCGTTGGTAGTAAAGGTGGATACGCTAGCGGTGAACCCAAGCGTTTCCGCGCGCTCTGCTAGCTGACGGGCATTTTGCTCTTCACCAAAGCTTCCCAGTTGTACCATCCAAGCTTCGGCGGTCGGGGTACTCGTACTCCGGGCATCCTGAGCAGGGGCGGTCGTGTAGAACCCCAATAGCGGAAAAGCAATAATCGCCGCCCTTCGAGCGGTTTTCCACATTGATGCTGTAGCTCTCATCAGATCAGCGCTTCCCTGGTTGCATATGATTAGGCTAACTAAGATGCTCATTCTAAGCTGAATCAAGTAGTTAGGAGATTAAAGAAAGTTCAGCATTAAAATATTTTTAAGATGTATTTATTTTTGGAAAATGGCGTTTTTAAGGGCATGTAGCGGTTGTGACACTCAAAAACCAATCAGCTTTTGAATCGGTCTGTGTTACCAGAGTTAGCTATGTATGAAAATAGCGCCATGGTATTAGATTTAGAGAGTAGCTTAAGATTATTAAGCAGAAAACAGTGGCGCGAATAATCTTTTTTCTTGGTGGGCTGTTACTAGTTCAGTTGGTCCATAGCCATCACAGTACCTTAGGACTTTACGACGAGGATCGTATTGTCGAAATTGAAGGGGTCGTCACGTCTGTTCGCTGGGGTAACCCCCACCCGGCCTACACAGTTGCGGTTCTCGATGAAAATGAGGAGACGGTCGAGTGGGACGTGCAAGGGGGAGGTTCAGTGACCACGCTGAGACTCCGTGGGGTGGATAGGGACGTTGTCAAAGTAGGTGATCGAGTCAGAGTCGCTGGCGAATCTTCGACACGTGGTCTCCCGGAAATGTTTGCTTCCAACTTTTTATTAGAGAACGGGCAGGAAGTTGTATTAGGTATAGATTCAGAACCACGTTGGGTGGGGGGGCTAGAAGGGGGTTTGTTCCAATCGAGACTTGATGAAACGCTCATTGAAGATGCTCGTCAGACAGCGGATGGAATTTTTCGGGTATGGACTGTTGTACTGGATGATCCAGTCTCTTTTCGGCTTTATAGGGATAATGTCTCTCCGTTAACGGAATCAGCGAGCGAGTTCAAGGCACAGTGGGATCCGCGCGCCAGTCCGTACTTGGGGTGCGAACCGAGAGGCATGCCTTATCTCATGACTACGCCGTTCCCCTTTGAGTTCGTGAGACGAGGGAATGATATGGCGCTTCGCGCGGAGTTATCCGACTCTCAGCGACTTATCCATATGGGTACTGAGCAGCCTCCTTCTTCAGAGTCTTACTCTCTACTTGGCTATTCAACGGGGCGGTGGGAAGGTAACAGGCTGGTTGTAGAAACTGACAGAATAGATGCGACCTATTTTTATGGAGATGGCACGCCACAAAGCAGATCAATTCGATTGGTTGAGCATTTTACGTTGAACGAGCAAGAGGATCGCCTGGACTACCTATTAATTATTACAGATCCCGAGACTTTTACGGAGACGCTAGAATTCTCTCGCTATTGGACGTGGAGACCAGAGGTGCGTATAGAGCCGTTTAATTGTGTGGAGTAGAGACTATTGAGTTCAATACCCATCTTTTTGAAGTGATAAATGTTGGTGTACAGAGCTGAAAGCGATGCGCAAGATGCTCGTTTTCCAGCACGTTTCTTCTGCGCCTCTCGGCACGCTGGATGGACAGCTTAGAGAGGCCGGGTTTCGTATCCGCTACGTTAATTTTTCTCGGCTCGTTATAGAGAAAAAAAAATTTGATACCCAGATTTTTTCCACGAACACTTCTCCAGCCTCAATCGGGTGTAAAATGCAGGTGATTCATCAGCTTTGGAGGCTTTGATGCACACAATAAAGAGAAAATTGCATTATCAAGGTGTTACCACAGGAGTGTTGGTAACGGTTTTGTTCACAATAGCGGCATGCGAGCAGGCTACTGAACCGGTTGCTGAGCAGGCTACTGAACCGGCGGTAACTGCTGTTGTATACGAGGGCGCGCGGCTCCTCATTGGAGATGGTTCGGTGATCGAAAACGGCGCGTTTTCTGTGGATGCTGGGCAGATTACAGGAGTAGGTGCGGCGGGTGCTGTGTCGGTTGATGGTGCCATGATAGTAGATCTGAGTGGTATGACCGTGATGCCTGCGATAGTGGATACTCACGTGCACATGAGCACGACTCGTGAGGCACTCCTTAATGACTTGAGACGACGCGCACATTTTGGTGTTGGTGCAGCGATGAGTATGGGCTCGGATATTGAGGGTACGCCATTGGAGATTCGCGACGAAATCCATGCCGGACACGCACGGTTTCTTTCTACGGGAACGGGGATAACTCGACCCGAGCCAGGGCGAAGAGAGGTTCATTGGGTTAATACGCCAGATGAAGCCCGCGAGGCAGTAAGAACCGAGGCGGCACGTGACGTTGACGTTATTAAAATCTGGGTAGACGATCGGGATGGTCAGTTTGAGCAGTTGACTCCCGAACTCTACGGTGCCGTGATTGATGAGGCCCATCAGAATGACATACGGGTTTCGGCACATCTTTTTGAGCAAGTCGACGCGAAAGGCCTGTTACTTGCTGGAGTTGATATTTTTGCTCATGGCGTACGGGACCAGGATATAGATGATGAGTTCTCGCAACTTGTTGCAGAACGCCCCAACGTGGTGCTGATTCCAAATTTACCAGGACGAGGCGTCCCTGCTGATTACAGCTGGTTAGAAGGTTCGATTCCAGAAGCAGATTTACAACAACTGCAGGCTATGACGAGTGATGTCCAGGTACAGGAAGCTTTTGGTATTCAGGCGCGAAATCTGGCTAGACTTAACCAGGAGGGAATGACGATCGTCATGGGTACGGATGGCAACACACCGTGGGGGGCACATGTCGAGATGGAGGACATGGCTGAGTCCGGGATGCCTCCTGGAGACGTGATCGTGGCCGCGACCGGTAACGGAGCGGAGCTCCTTGGGCTTGACGACATGGGGACCCTTGAAGCTGGTAAGAGTGCGGACTTCGTCGTTCTTGAAGCAAACCCGCTTGATGACATTACCAACACGCGGCAGATCGCTTCGGTGTACCTCCGCGGCGAGGCTGTGGATCGCGATAACTTCATGTGGTGATTGCTGTGTCCAGCACGTATTGAGGTAGCAGGAGCTGCGTTCAGCGCAGCCCCTGCTCGTGCTTCGCGATTTGGATCCGGGGGAGCGTGACATGATGGCTTTCATGGCTGGACGGCGCGAAAATTTTAAGCTCAGCAACTGAGATGAGCCTAGGCTCTTGGGGATTTTTAACTTCAACGTCGTTGGAAAATTGGCGGAGAAAAATATGAGCAAACCTAATCAAAGTATCGCGGCGTTGGTCGCTGGGCTCCTGGTGATCCTTTTGGTGGGCGGCCAGACTGGTCACGTGCAAGAACAAGTCTTACCCGGCGAGGGATTCGTGGCGATCCCTGGGCAGATAGGTGGCCAGGATGCCTTCGGGCCGTATGATGTCGTCGAGAACTGGCCGAAGCCAATGTCGGAGAGCCTACCCGGGCACGAGGGCTGGACCTATTCGGTCACCATGGATGTCTTCGCCGAGAATCCGGACCGGGTATTTCTCGTGCAGAAAGGCGAGTTACCAATCATGGAACGGCCACGAGAGTCGGTTTGGTTGCCGGAACTCGGGCCGGGCTTTCACTACCCGAACTTCAGGCTACCGCTGCGACAGGCGGGTTCTGCGATCCCGAACGGCGACCGACTGGATGAACCAGGAGGTGGCAGATCGGGCATCGACTGGCGCTGGGAGCACTGTGTGTTGGTTGTGGATCGCGAAGGCAATATCGTAGAGGAGTGGACCCAGTGGGATCATCTTTGGTACAGGCCCCATGACGTAGAGATAAGTCCTTACGACCCGGAGAAGCACGTTTGGATAGTAGATGCGGATGGGCACTTCGTCGCCAAGTTCACCAACGATGGTTCCGAGCTAGTGCTGACTCTGGGCATACCGGGAGAACCGGGCGAAGATGACAACCATCTTCGTCGGCCGACGTTCCTTGCGTTCATGGATGAGAACACAATGTATCTTGCGGACGGCTACGACAACACGCGCGTCATTAAATACGACATGGACGGCAATATCCTAGCGCAGTGGGGCGAGAGAGGCCTCGGGTCGGGTCAGGAAACCCGGCCGGGGTACTGGAATAACGTACACGGTATTGCCGTTGATCCCAGGACTCGACGCGTATTTGTCAATGATCGCGATAACGGTCGCGTGCAGGTCTTTGACGAAGACGGAGAGTATCTCTACGAGTGGAGTTTCTGGAAGGGTCGCCGAGGGCAGCCACACGATATCCACAGCTTCATCGTGACCAGTGATAATAAGCTATGGGCGGCCGATCAAGGCACGCACAAGATCGTGGGCTACGATCTCGATGGGCATTATCTCTATTCCTGGGGCAGTTGGGGTGAGTACCCTGGTGGTATGTGGGGTGTGCACGGTATGTCTACTGACAACGAAGGCAATTTTTACACCGCTTCTGTCAATAACGGGCGAATCCAGAAATTTCGACCTCGTGAGGGGGTTAATCCTGCGTTTTTGGTGGGGAAGCCGTGGCCGGGGGTTTGGTAGTAGTACAGGGCGATATGCTCATGATCTTGTGAAGAGGCCGTGAAGCTTTCCTACTCAAGATTTTTTGCACCGGTCATCATCGGGCTAACGCTTACTGTTCCTCCATCCTTAGGAGCCGAACTAACCATACCGGTATTTCCGTTTCCCGGGCTTGGCGCTTTTTTACCACCAATAATTGACGCCAAAGGGTTTGGCAGAGCGAACGACCTTGATATCACATGGAAGACGGAACCAGAAAGAGTCTACCGCACAAATTTTGCTGCTGGCACTAATAAAATCGGCGGTAGCGCAACGCTCTTGGCGGATGTCGCTAAGCTAAATGAATTGGGTGTTGAGACCGTATTCCTGTTCAATATTTTTGACTTCTGGGGTACCGTGGTTGTAGCAGCTGATAGTGGCATCTCTAAATTGGGGGACCTGCAGGGCAGTAAGCTCGCAGCGTCTTTACCAACAACGAATTATGCACTGTTCCGTTACGCAGCGAAGATGGATGGAATAGATCTTTCAGAGGTTGAAATCCAAGCATCTCCAGTCCTGGGGTTAATTCCGATCATGTTGGCTGGACGAGTAGATGGTGTGCAGGTCTGGGAACCAGCCCATTCGCAATTGGTTTATGGTAACGATAATTTTCGAGCATTAGACGTGGTGGGTGTCATTGCGAGACATACAGGCCAATCAAAAATTCCTTATGTTGGTATCGCTGCCCATAAGTCTTGGGTAGAGGATAACGGAGACCTTATTCCTAAACTTTTTGCGACTTACGCAGCAGCCGCAGCCTTTATTAATGACAATCCTGAAGAAGCAGCTGAGATCATCAGCGAGGCCTCGGACGGAAACCTCACCCAAGATGTGCTTGTAGACTTGATAAGGTCAGGTCGTATGGGTATGGACGTATATTGGGTGAGCGATGTGTTGTCGGCTGCTAAGGCTACATTCGAAGCTGCGATGTCGATCGAATATCTTAATCAGATGCCTGCTGATTCTATAGTCTACGGCGGGGAAGGATTACGATAACAGTAGGGTCAGGCAGCAGTCCGTGGCTCCTCATTGGACGCGTCTATGCGTTAGTTTTCCGGACAATCTTACGGTTAATGAAAAAAATAATGACCGACAATAAAACCTAGAGGTAGGCCAATCATGGTGAGCAATACGAATGGTACGCGCCCGTCAGAGAGGATTAAGTTTGTCGGTGAGCTAGGAGCAGCACTGCGTGCGCAACAACCCTTGTTCGTTGGCCTATGCGTAATCGCTGCACTATGGCAGATTAGTACCTATTTCCTTCCGCGAATTATCGCACCACCGCTTCAGGAGATCGCGGTGGCAATGTGGCAGATCTTTTCCGACTATCAACAATTTGTTCATTTGTTAACGACTGGACTTAGAGTTTTTGTTGCTTTGATTGTGTCGTTCATTGTTGGTGCTGTTTTCGGTATCGCGATGGGGACCTTCGATGAGGTCAGTAAATATGCTAAGCCATTGCTTCATTTTATTCAGGGTATTCCGGCTCTGTCGTGGGTGGTGTTCGCCGTGATTTGGTTTGCGAACGTTGAGCTTCGCATCGGGTTTATATTGCTTATCGTCACCATGCCGGCGTTCGCTCTTTATATTGATGGTGCTGTGCGCAGTGTAAATCTTGATTTTGTTCATCTGGGTCAAGCTTTTCGCGCAAATTGGACTCAACGTTTTTGTATGATAACTATTCCTGCGATCGTGCCAGAGGTTATGAGTGCTTGGGTTGTTAACCTGGGCGCTGGTGTTCGAGTGGCCATGGTTGCTGAACTAATCGGCTCAACTACTGGAGTCGGATTCCAGCTTTTAAACGCTCAAGCTCTTTTTGATATGGCAGGCGCTATTGCATGGACACTTAGCTTGGTCGCGCTTTTGTCAGTTTATCTGGGTGTTATTCGTTTCGTAGAATTTAGACTACTAGCCTGGCGTCCGAAGGGGGAGCGGCAGTGACGGGACCAGCCCCTATATTGTTCGCGAATGTCTCCAAGAGTTTTTTAAAACACGATGGCACTCCGTTTTTTGCATGCCGAGAACTTTCTTTTGAAGTAAAAGCACGCGAAATTGTTGCTATCGTTGGAGAAACTGGTTGCGGGAAGTCGACTTCGTTCAATATGTTGCTTGGTTTGCAAAAACCGGATGTTGGAGATATACAAGTTCTTGGTTTAGATCCTTTCAGTGAAAGTGATGCGTTGCGTGGACAGGTAGGCATTATTTTTCAGAATGACCGTTTGCTGCCTTGGCGTACTGCTATTGAAAACATTAGCTTCGGCTTGGAGGTGCTCAATATACCGTTAACACAACGTCGGCAAACTGCAGAAAAGTGGTTAGAACGAGTTGGGCTCAAGGGGTTTGCAGGCGCATATCCACATGAGCTGTCTGGCGGTATGCGTCAACGTGTTTCTATTGCCCGTGCTTTTGCAATTGAACCTAAAATTCTTTACGCCGATGAGGCGTTTACAGCTCTGGATGAGTTAACGGCAGAGCGAATCCGTCAGGATCTTCTAGAACTCATTCGTGAAACAGCCATCACTACTTTATTTATCACCCATTCTGTTTCTGAGGCAGTGGATATCGCTCAGCGTATTCTCATTTTTGGGCGTCCTGGATGTCTCATCAGTGAGATTGATTGTGAAGAGAATCGAGCAGTTGGTAAATCCACTCATGAGATAGAGCAACTAATTCGCGAGGGCCTCAGGGTCGCCCACGAAACTATACCCACCGAAGAGGTGGATTAAGCAGATGATGCTACCTCTAAGGAGAGAGAATCGATTTAGAAGTCTGGCAGATTAAGCGAGATAGCCCTCACTTCCATACGGGGCGATTAGGTGTCCACCCTGTGTCTTTAATGTCTCCGGACTCGCTCTGCTGTTGTTCTCGCCGGAGACCAATTTTTTCAATGACTGGAAGGTCGCTTACAGAATAGAGAACAGCATCGGTTTCATTGCTTCTATTGCTATGTTTGTGCCACCGCCAGCTCGGCACGACGAAGATATCATTTTTCTCCCACTCAAGAGTGGTGTCATCGACCACTGTAGTGCCATGCCCATCGATTGCAATATAAATAGTGCTCCAATTGTGTCTATGGAGGAGAGTTTTTTCGTTTGGTCTTAGGAGCTGGGCACAAATTGACATTGTTGGGGCAATAGATGTTCCTGATTCAGGATTATTGAATTCAACAATGATCCCATCATTGGGGCTACCTTTTTCATCCCTCATTTTCTCCAGCGTTGCGCGTACAGTGGTGTAACGGTACCCGAGGAGCGGCGAGTGGTCAGCCCGAGAACTAGAGACGAATCTAGGAATAATGCCGCTGGAGTCAAACAAACTCATGCATTTGTTGTTGGGCCGTGTTAGTGGTTGTTTCCTGTTAGCTTTATCACCGGTAACTTGAACGTAATCAAAATCCCATACAGCAGTGCCTAGATGAGTGAGCAACGGAATGTCGAGTATGTCGAAAAAAACGAAGTTGTCGTCACCATCATTCCCATGGTCATGCCACGCCCATTGCGGATTTAAAACGATATCGCCTGGTTCCAGGTCAACTCGTTCACCTTCAACCGAAGTCCAACCTCCCATTCCCTCAAAGACGAATCGAGCCGCAGTTGTGGTGTGGCGGTGGCTTGGTGCGACTTCGCCAGGCTCAATGAGTTGAATATCACCGAAGAAAGTATTGGTCATAGCGTATTGGGGAGTGAGCCCGGGGTTCCGTAGTACAAGTACGCGCCGTTCGGCTTCGCCAGGCCCTTGACCAAGTCCGACTACCTCTCCGGACTCGTGAATTAAAGGACCAACGGTGGACCAGCTCCATACATGGGGAACCGCGGGGCCGCTAGGTTCTACTGGTTGATCGGGACGAGGTCGGAACTCTGTTGAATCCCACCACCATCCCTCGATCATATCGGAGTCATGTACGCGTTGGGTATAGTCCTGTTGGTGTTTGCTCAGCACCGACTCCGAGGGAGCTATTTTGACTACGTTATCCATTATCCAGTCCTTTTCTCTAACCCAGCCGCTGTTGCTAAATCTCATGGTGAATACTTTCGTACTATATCACTTATCTGACTGATCTTATTCTGATTTAACAGCGTGAGCTTTAGCTGTTACAGACATATTATTGTTTTGTTAGTCTTTCCTGTCTACGATGTAGTTCATCTTTCTAGAGAGTTTTCCAACGTCGGGGTGTGGGCGCTTGACGTAGGTTACCAAGGGCAAATAGAGCGTGATTGAAGACAATGTGAAACGCCGGGCACGGGTCCGAGGGCACGCTTGGATGGTAGGCTTCTTAGCGCTTTTCCTATATGTGGGATTTCTTGTTCTTATGATGCTAGGGACCCCGAGTTTTGTCGACTAGTGTGTAAGAGTTCAACACCAAAAATGTTTTGCGGACAGTAACGCGCAGAGATAATGAATACTAATCGTGTGGTTCTCGCCACTATTTTTATTTTCTTATTGACTCTTTTTATTTCACTGGGGATGTGGCAGTTGCGTCGTGCCGAGCAACGGGCAGCAGTGTACGAGGAGTTTGTTATAAGTGATGAACTTCCGGTATTCAGTGCCGCTGCTGACGGTCAAGACTTGGAGGAACATAGATATCGATGGATGGAACTCCGTGGGCAGTATTTATCATCCAAGCAATTATTGCTCGACAGTATGATTTACCAGGGACAGGCTGGGTACCATGTATTGACGCCTTTTCTTCCAATGAGTGGTTCGCGATGGGTGCTGATAAATCGTGGTTGGGTTAAAGCAGATTCAAATCGTCAGGTATTACCACAGATCGATGTCAGTGAGATTGTGCAAGTGATTCGCGGGCGAATTGATACATTACCTCAACCCGGATTTGGATTAGAGTCCACGATTGAGCCCGATGGTTGGCCGCATGTAGTGCTTTTCCCGACCTTTAAAGAGTTGGAAGAACGCGTTGGAGAATCCTTTTTCCACTACCAACTTTTACTGGATTCTGAAGCGCCTGAAGGGTTTATCCGTGAGTGGCAGCTGAGAGTTTTGCCTCCGGAAAGACATGTCGGGTATGCGATTCAGTGGTTCTCGTTTGCAATCGTACTTACTGTCATGGGCATCATTTTGGGCCTTCGTTCGGGCATGTATCGGCGCGGTAAAATTGGACGCTAGGCGCGCAATGTGTTAGATGGGCACCCACGACGACTTGCATAAAATAAACCCTCGGAGCATTTCATGGCTAAAGTTTTTTATGTCCTTTCAGTGGCCTTTGTGATCACCGTAGTAGCCGCTAGACTGGCATTTGAGTTCACTGCCCCTGGTAATAACGGGCCGATCAATGAGCCGTGGGCTCTGAGCAAAATGGAGTTCATTTCTTGGAATAACGAAGAGTGGACTGCTTGGGTTCGCGATGGAGAATTTACGCAGACACCGCAGAACACAGGAGATTGGCATCGCCATTCTAATCCCAGTTTGGCGTTTATTGACTGGGAGGGCGAGCCTTGGCAAGCAAAGGTTAATAATGAGGTGTTTTTGCTGGCTCATCGAGGTGATTGGGATGGATCCACAGAAAGTGCAACGGCAATTCGCTATCGAGATTGGGCGGGCAGAAATCAGCTCCGCACGCTATCTCAATTGAGTCGGTAAAAAAGCTCTTTAACTCATCCTCTTCTTGCCCTATCATCCACCCCCGCATGGAAGCGGAGCGGACTAATCGAGACAAGGAAAAGGTTCGTGAAACTGTCTGTTCTGTCACAGGCTTATGATTTCTCAAATTGTTATATTAAAAACTCTCGTGGCTAGGGGTGTGTGTCCCCTTGCCAACCGCCGCCAAAAAGGCTGGTTGATCGCCCTTATTTGGTCGATATTTCCCAATGGCGTTTTTGCTCAAGGGTGGGATATGCGAGCAGGCGTCACCGAGATGAGTCAGCACATTCAGATGCTCCATCACGTGAGCCTGTGGATTTGCACCGTTGTCGGTATCGTCGTGTTTGGTGCTATGTTTTATACCATTTTCGCGCACAGACGCTCTAAACATCCGGAGCCAGCGACATTCCATGAGAACACGAAAATTGAAGTGCTCTGGACCTTAATTCCAACACTAATACTGGTCGGATTGGCCGTACCGGCAACTCTAGCGTTACGGGATATCGAGGATAACAGTGATGCTGATTTAACAGTGCTTATTACCGGGTCACAGTGGAAATGGCACTATCAGTACACAGAGGCAGATATTGGTTTTTATAGCAATATGACGACGCCCTTGGCGCAGATAAATAATATTGAGCCGAAAGGTGAGAACTATTTAATGGAGGTTGATAACCCGCTGGTGATTCCCACCAATCAGAAGGTTCGCTTCCTGATGGCTTCGGATGATGTTATTCACTCCTGGTGGGTTCCGGACTTTGCGGTCAAACAGGACGCAATTCCCGGATTTATCAATGAGGCGTGGACGAGAGTTGAACAACCAGGCATCTACCGAGGTCAATGCACGGAGCTATGTGGCATGAACCATGCTTACATGCCTGTTGTGGTTGAAGTGCGTCCTGAGGATGAATTTCTTACTTGGATTGAGGATCAGCGGATTGCTAACGAACTTGCGGGCGACGCTGCGGTAGCGGCACGTAGCAGAGAGTGGTCAATGGCGGAATTGATGCCCATGGGAGAGGATGTATACCTCACACATTGCGCGACTTGTCATCAGCCGGATGGTGCCGGGCAAGGTATCAAATATCCGGCATTAGCTGTGGCGTTAGACCCAACTCGTGTAATTTCTACTGGGCCGATTGAAGCCCATCTAGACAGGGTTATGAATGGTCTTGCTGAAACTGAGATGCAAGCCTGGGCACCGCAGCTTAGCGATGTGGAATTAGCGGCAGTGATTACCTATGAACGGAATACCTGGGGCAATAACACGGGCGACATAGTTCAACCGCTTACTGTATATGAGGCCCGTTAGGTGACTCTTTCATGATTGCACACGCAGACACAATACCCCCAGCTCGACACCCACTGGTGAGCTTTATTCTCCGCTGGGTATTAACCACCAATCACAAGGAGATCGGCACTCTCTATCTTTGTCTTAGCTTTGTGTTGTTCTTGATCGGCGGGGCAATGGCAATGGTTTTTCGCGCAGAGTTAGCGCAGCCAGGGCTTCAGTTTATGACAGCCGACTTCTATAACCAATTGCTTACCCTGCATGGGTTGGTCATGGTATTTGGTGCGGTGATGCCCGCGTTTGTGGGGCTAGCCAACTGGATGATTCCAATGATGATCGGTGCGCCCGATATGGCGCTCCCGAGGCTGAATAATTTTAGTTTCTGGATTCTACCTTTTGCCTTTTTCCTGCTGCTCTCATCCCTATTCATGGAGGGTGGTGCGCCTAATTTTGGATGGACTCTATACGCGCCCCTATCGACAACTTATGGCCCCCCGAGCACTGACTTTTTGATTTTTGGTATTCATTTGATGGGTATCTCCTCGATTCTTGGTGCCATCAATATCATAGTCACGATCTTTAACCTACGGGCACCAGGTATGACCCTGATGAAGATGCCCTTGTTCGTTTGGACTTGGCTAATCACAGCCTTCTTGCTCATCATGGCTATGCCTGTGCTTGCCGGGGTTGTTACGATGATGCTCACTGATCGGCACTTTGGGACAAGCTTTTTTGAGGCTTCGGGTGGTGGTGATCCTCTTATTTTTCAACACGTATTTTGGTTCTTCGGGCATCCGGAGGTCTATATCATGATCTTGCCAGGCTTTGGCATTGCTTCGCAGATCATTCCCACTTTTGCGCGAAAACCTTTATTTGGCTATGCCTCAATGGTGTACGCAACTGTCGCTATTGCGGGGTTGTCGTTTGTTGTCTGGGGACATCACATGTTTGCCACCGGTATGCCGTTGGCTACTGAATTGTTCTTCATGTATGCAACGATGTTGATTGCAGTGCCCACAGGTGTGAAAGTATTTAATTGGGTGGCCACTATGTGGCGCGGCTCAATGACCTTTGAGACGCCAATGTTGTTCGCAATCGGGTTCGTCGTGATGTTTACCATAGGCGGCTTTTCAGGGCTCATGCTGGCTATCGCACCAGTTGACTTCCAGTATCACGATACCTTTTTTGTGGTGGCACATCTCCACTATGTTCTCTATCCGGGCGCCATCTTCGCAACAATGGCAGCGGTCTATTATTGGTTGCCTAAATGGACCGGGAATATGTATGACGAGCGGCTAGGAAAAATCCACTTCTGGTCAGCAGTAATCGGACTCAATCTGACTTTCTTCCCTATGCATTTTGTCGGACTTGCTGGAATGCCGAGACGGATTGTTGATTACGCCCTTCCATATGCCGGGCTAAATCTTTTTGCCACTCTTGGAGCCTGGATTCTGGGTCTGACGCAGTTGCTGTTTCTATACATTGTTATTAAGACTATACGTGGTGGTGAGAAGGCAACTGATCAGGTTTGGGAGAGTGCGGAAGGATTGGAATGGACGGTGCCGTCACCAGCGCCGCACCACACGTTCGACACTCCACCGCGTGTGGAGTAATGCGATCAGCCTAAATCAGTAAAGAGCATGTCAGAGCGATGGATTGATGACAAAGAACCGTAAACAGCAACGCAAGCAAGCGACTCTTTTAGTACTACTGGCTACCGGTATGTTTGGGTTCGCGTTCGCATTAGTGCCGCTTTACGAGATTTTTTGCGAAGTAACAGGGTTTAATGGAAGAACATTTGGGCAGACTACTGCTTCTGTTGAGCAGTTCTCGCAGGTCGTTGGTCGTGAGGTTACGATCGAGTTTGTTGCCCATGTTGGCAGGGGTATGCCTTGGGAGTTTCGACCAACTGAGAACCGTCTTCGCGTACGGACTGGAGAAGTGTCAGAGACCAAGTTTTATGCACGTAACTATGCGAACAAGTTAGTGACCGGTCAGGCGGTGCCAAGCGTTACGCCTGGGGCAGCTTCGTTATCCCTCCACAAAATTGAGTGTTTCTGTTTTACCCAGCAACAGTTAGAGGCGGGAGAAGAGGTTGAGATGCCTGTATTGTTTTACGTGGATGATGATCTGCCAGCGGATATTGGCACCCTGAGTCTGTCCTACACGCTATATCCCGTACCTGACGCTCAAGTTGTAACACTTGATGATGATGTGCAGGGTAGTCCCACACTAATATTAGAGCATTCCGAGGAGCATTCTGGCTCATGAGTGATACTCCTCGTTATTACGTTCCACACAGCAGCGCATGGCCCATCGTGGGTTCGGTTGCATTGTTTATTACCGCATACGGTGCGGCTAATTTTATCCAGCAGAGTACTGATAAGGTTGTGACAGCCACGGGTGGTTCTGGAGCGGTAATCTTTTTCGTCGGGCTTGCGGCAATCGCGTTCATGATGTTTGGCTGGTTTGGGACCGTTATCCGAGAGTCGCTAAAGGGTTTGGTTAGTGATCAACTTGATCGCACCTATCGACAGGCTATGCTCTGGTTCATCGTATCAGAGGTTATGTTCTTCGCAGCTTTCTTCGGTGCGCTTTTTTATGCCAGGATCATTTCCGTACCTTGGCTAGCTGGCGCCGGAAATAATCTAGCAACTCATTTATTTTTGTGGCCGGACTTCGCAGATACTTGGCCACTTTTTAGAACCCCAAGTGGCGCAGAGACCGAGGCGATGCCGGCATGGGGGTTGCCCTTTATTAATACTGTGATCCTGGTTACTAGCAGCGTTACCGTCACTTTTGCTCATTGGGCTTTAAAGAAAGGCCAGAGACTACCTTTACAGGTGTGGCTTGCACTGACTGTAGCTTTGGGTGTTACATTTTTGACCTTTCAGGTAATTGAATACGTAGAGGCTTACCATGAACTTGGGCTAACTCTGGCGTCCGGCATCTACGGTTCAACATTTTTTATGCTGACGGGATTTCATGGCGCACACGTGACGCTGGGAACAATAATGCTGTTCGTGATGTTATTGCGATCGCTAAAGGGTCACTTTACTTCTGATAACCATTTCGCATTTGAAGCTACGAGTTGGTATTGGCACTTTGTGGATGTTATCTGGCTATTTCTATTTACGTTCGTCTACTGGTTTTAACCGTCGGGAATGGTAAATCTTGTGATAAACCCGAATGCCAGTAGAGCAAGCAACATTATGGCTAGGCCAACTCGGATGCTGAGTGATTTTATGGTGCGTTGTGTAGTGCCGCGATCCTTTACTAGAAAAAATAGGCCGCTGCCTAGGCTGATAATGATGCCAAGCATGACTACAACGATAAGAGAATTGAGCATTTGTTGCGGAACCCTGATGAATGATTCTTATGGAATCAAGAGTGTGAACTGATGTCAAGAACAGCTGAGATCAATCTCACTATCGATCTGGACGATGATGATATTCCTACGAAAATAGTGTGGGAAGCATCCGAGTCGAGTAACGCTGGGCTTACGCACTGTCAGTCGATGATGTTGTCGTTGTGGGATGCTGAGCAAAAAACTATTGCGGCAATTGATCTATGGGAGAAGGATACGACCATTGATGACATGAATCACTATTTTTACCAAGCGATTCATCAGATGGCGAACACGTACCTTCGTGCAACTAAAAATGAGAGTGTTTCTAAATTGATTCATAAATTTGGTGAGAGGTTTGGTAGCACTGTTGGGTTAGTTAGTAACGGTAGTGATAAAGAGTCAGCTCGGGGGGCGGGGCTGGATCTGATCTCGTTGGCTGAGGACAACCGAGAGCGGGGCGTGTAATAAATGGCTGTTTCTATTGTACCTACCCTAAGGATACTTAAACCAGCCGCATTAATTGTCGGCGTAGCTTTTGTGGGGCTGATATTCGGTTATTGGGCCAATGCGGCATTTACAACTGGCAGTTACAACACTTTGTACCCAGGTCCAGGGCCGGAACAGCCTATAAATTTCAGCCATAGAATTCATGCGGGCGATTACCAGATTGAATGTTTGTACTGCCACACTGAGGCACGTAGATCTGCATCTGCCGGTGTACCCGCAGTTAGCAAATGTGCGGGTTGTCATCAGCTTGTTGTGCCGGAGCGTCCACAGATCAGAATGGTGTTGGAGTACTGGGAAAATCAGGAGCCTATACCATGGGTTAAAGTTCACGACTTGCCTGACTTCGTCTATTTTTCCCATAAGCGACACGTATTAGCTGGAGTGGATTGTCAGACATGTCACGGACCAGTTGAAACCATGGATGTCGTCTCTCGGATGGCGCCGAATCAGATGGGCCAGTGCCTGACATGTCATAGAGAGCATCAGGTAGAGTTTGGGCTTGATTGCTTGACTTGCCATAAGTGAAGCGAGAGTGAAGGTAGCAAGATGTCAAGCATAGATCGTAGAGATTTCTTAAAACTTGTCGGGGCTGGCGGTGTGGGAGCAGGCGCTGGCTTCATGTTGAGGGAATCGATCAAGCATCCGACACAGCACTTAATTCCTTATCCAATTCCCCCCGAGGAGTTCAGTCCAGGTATCGCGACTTGGTACAACACAGTGTGTTCAATGTGTTCGGCCGGTTGTGGAATCTCTGTTCGAACACGAGAAGGACGAGCTAAAAAAATCGAGGGTAATCCTGCACACCCTGTTAGTCAGGGCAGGCTTTGTGCACGGGGTCAGGCTGGGCTGCATACTCTATATAACCCAGATAGGCTGACTGGACCGCTTCTCCGTGTTGGGGAGGGAGAATCTGGTGAGTTAATGCCCATTACCTGGGATGAGGGGTTATCTCAGCTTGCAGGACGTTTAAATACATTACGAGACGACGGTCAAGGAAATAGAATTTGTTTCCTTAGTGAAGGTGTCCGAGGTCATTTGGCTGAATTGTTTGAGCTATTCGTCGATCAATTAGGGTCGTCCCGTCTCCTACACTATGATTTTGCCCACCCGCAGACGCTTTACGCAGCCATCAACCGGCTTTTTGGTGAGACGCATCTACCGTATTACGACTTAAGAAACACGCGTTTTTTGCTGTCTTTCGGAGCTGATTATCTCGGTAGCTGGATATCTCCTGTACATCATGGCCTAGGTTTTGGGCATAGTCGCCAAGGACGAGACGAGATCAGGGGGCGGTTTGTTCAGATTGAGCCAAGAATGTCACTAAGTGGTGCGGCAGCCGATGAGTGGATTGCCGCTAACCCGGGGACAGAAGGTATTTTAGCTCTGGGGCTTGGAAACCATATTGTAAGCCAAGGCGGTTACCAGGGCGCGGATCGAGAGGAGTGGGCTGCATCCCTAGCCGCATACTCAGTTGAGTCGGTCGCGACACAAACAGGTGTCCCGGCGGCAACGATAGCGCGTCTGGCAGAAACCTTCGCAGATACACAGCCCAGCCTTGCGATCGGTGGTGGTGCGGCAGGTAATTACAGCAATGGTGTCGATACATTAGTTGCAGTTAATGCGCTCAACTATCTGGTTGGAAATCTGGGTAGAGAGGGTGGTTTGGTATTCAATCCTGAACCTATTGTTGGGAGGGGGGCGAATGCTTCCCAGGCAACCTACAGCTCGATGCTCGATTTGGCCCAGGATGCTCGTCAGGGTGAGATAGATGTCTTAATTCTGAACCAGACCAATCCGGTATTCACTCTGCCCGGGGCAGCCGATTTTCGCGAGGCACTGGCTCAGATACCGCTTATTGTCAGTCTGTCCAGTTTTATGGATGAGACAACCTCGATGGCTGACCTTATTTTACCGAGTCATACGTATCTAGAGAGTTGGGGAGATGACTTCCCAGAGCCGGGCGTAGGATTTTCAGCTGGCGCCATCTCGCAGCCCGTGGTCTCTCCTCTGTACGATACCCGTGCAACCGGAGATATTATTCTAGGGCTTGCACGAGAACTCAGCCTCACAGATGCGTTGCCATGGTCCGATATGGAAGAGTACCTTCAGGAAGGTTGGCGGGGCATTTATGCGAGAGGTAGTACTGAAGAGGAAGGTTTTGAGGCATTTTGGACTGATGTCCTGAAAGCTGGTGTGTGGGGGGAGACAACACGGCGTGTTTTGCCTGCTTCTGTTGATGTCAGCGTCATTGAATCGGTCGGTGTCGAAGTGCCTGAGTTCTCGGGTTCAAGCGATACATATCCTTTCATTTTTCATCCTTATCTTTCGAATACTCTGAACGATGGTCGAGACGCTAACCTGCCTTGGATGCAGGAGGTGCCCGATCCTTTGACAAGCGTTGTCTATGGTTCCTGGGTGGAGTTAAACCCTACCACCGCTAGTGAGATGGGGTTAACGGAAGGGGACGTAGTTGAAGTCGAATCTCCACATGGCAAAGTTGCCGCGCCCGTATATGTTTATCCAGCCATCATGCCCAATGTCATCGCGATGCCTATTGGGCAGGGTCATGATGAGTATGGTCGCTATGCCAACGGTCGTGGAGTCAACCCAATTCAGATCCTCTCTCCAGAAATGGAGCCGGAGACAGGTGGTCTTGCTTGGGCAGCTACCCGAGTTAGGCTCACGCCGACTGGTCAACGGATAGATTTGGTAAAGACTGGTGGGGTTTCCCGGGATCTTGGTCGTGAGATCATTCAGACGACCGAATCTGGTACGGGTAGCGGTGAAACTGCCAGCCTGCACAGTATTCCGATAACGGTGATACCGACATGAGTTTTATTAACAATTTTCTCGCAAGCTGGCGAGAATACAGACGGCCTGGTTATTACGAGGAGTTTGATTACGCCTGGACCATGAGTATTGATCTTGATCGTTGCACTGGTTGCGAGGCGTGTGTCACTGCTTGTCAGGCTGAGAATAACTTACCTATCGTTGGCGAAGATGAATTTGCTAAGGGTAGGGAGATGCAATGGATACGTATTGAGCGCTACTGGGAGGGTGAATATCCAAACGTTAAGCTGGGTTTTATACCAATGTTGTGCCAACACTGTGATGCGGCACCTTGCGAGACAGTCTGTCCGGTAGGTGCGACCTATCATAACCAGGATGGCCTTAATGCCCAGGTATACAACCGCTGCATTGGCACCCGGTCATGCGCGGTTTATTGCCCTTATGAGGTTCGCTACTTCAATTACAACGATCATCATTGGGATGCTCCTCTGGATGAGCAACTAAATCCGGACGTATCGGTGCGTGAGAAGGGGGTGATGGAGAAATGCACCTTCTGTATTCAAAGAATTCGACAAGCAAAGGATCAGGCTAAGGATGATGGGAGGAGACGTGTTCGGGACGGAGAAGTACAGCCGGCATGTGTGCAGACCTGCCCTGCAGAAGCTTTGGTTTTTGGCGATCGGAATGACGCTGAGAGCCAAGTTTCTCAGTCAATGAACGATCCGCGAGCCTACCATGTGTTAGAGGAGCTCAATACTGACCCATCCGTCGTTTATCTTAAGAAAGTGGATAGCAATGCAGCCTGAACGCGATATTAGTTACGCCGATGTAAATCGAGATGTTGTACGTTCGCTAGTAGAAACGGGCTCAAAGTATTACATCACACTAGCAATTTCTGTCAGTGTAATGTTGACCTGCTTCTTCTTTCCCTGGTTCTACCAACTCCAATACGGTATTGGTGCTGCAGGAATGAACCACCCCACTGTTTGGGGGACATATCTCGCGAGCTTTATTTTTTGGATTGGGCTCAGTCACTCGGGGACGTTGTTATCGTGCGTTCTGCATATTACGAACAGTTCTTGGCGTAAGGCGATGTACCGCAGCGCAGAGGCTATGACGCTATTTTCATTAATGGTTGCTGCAACAATGGTGATGGTGCATGTAGGGCGTCCGTGGTTCATACATTGGGCAGTACCATATCCTAATCAGATGGAATTATGGCCAAATTTTCGATCACCGTTAATGTTTGATGTTATGGCGATCACTACCTATCTCACGGGTAGCACAATTTTTATTTATATGGGAACTATTCCTGATTTTGCAGCTGTTAGAGACCGTACGACAGGGTGGCGACACCACATGTATGTTTTGCTTTCCTTAGGATGGCGTGGGACCGACACTGAGTGGCACAGATTAGGTTGGGCTTACACATTTTTGGCAGTTTTGATTATTCCGTTAGCTGTTTCTGTGCATAGCATCGTTTCTTGGGACTTTGCGTTGTCCATTGTTCCGGCACTGCACCAGACTATCTTTGCCCCCTACTTTGTCGTCGGGGCTATTTATTCTGGTACAGCAGGAATTGTCACGGTGATGTTTGTGCTACGGAAGTACATGAATTTTGAGCACTATATTACGAAGTTACATTTTGACAACCTCGGAAAATTATTATTAGTTCTGTCATTGATTTGGACGTATATCAATGCGTTGGAAATTTTTACAGGATGGTACAGTGGTACTTCAACTGAATATGAAGCCATTCGTTTCAGGCTCTTCGGTTACTACGCACCCTTGTATTGGGAGATGATTTTATTTTGTGCAGTAGCTCCACTTTTAATGATCTCAAAGCGTTTTCGGACTTCTTTCGTGCCTATGCTGATTTTGTCGATTGCGATCAATATCGGGATGTACACCGAGCGGTTTCTAATTGTCGCTACATCGTTGTCGCGACAATACTTGCCTGATGCTTGGGGCCTTTACGTACCTAGTCTGGTTGAGATTTCAATCATGGTTGGTTCGCTTGCCATGTTTGTGACGCTGTTTCTGATCTTTGTAAAGATTTTTCCCAGCGTATCCATCTATGAGGTTAAAGAGACACTTCCTGAGCCCGAACCTAAGCCGCAGTCTGAGAGTGGAGTACCCGAGTGGCAACCAACACAGTAGGATTATTCGACGCACCTGCAACAGCACTTGCTGCGGCTGGGGAGCTCAAGGGTGCCGGCTTCGATGCAACGTCAGTAATTTCTCCGATTCCTCTTCATGGTGCCGAGAAGGTACTTGGAGAGAAAAAGTCAGTAATCAAGCGCTTTACATTTTTTGGCGCTTTATTTGGCATGTTATTTGGGTTCAGTCTTGCGGCCGGTACGGCCGTACTCTCTCTGCTTCCCACAGGAGGTAGACCAATCATTACAATTCCACCGTTCCTGATCATCACCTATGAGATGACCATCTTGTGCGGCATCTTGGCAACCGTTATTGGATTTTTGGTGAGTGCGAGATTTCCCGCAATGCGAGAACGAGTGTATGTGCCGGAAGCAGCGGTCGATAAATTTGTTGTATCGGTTCTCTGTGCGGATGATGAGCATGACAAGCGCGCTGAAGAAATTCTTCGTAGCGCTGGTGCTGAAGAGATCCGCAGATTGAGGGAGGAAGATTCATGAGACGTATGGGGCAGGGCCCAGCAGTGCTAACTCTCTTGGTCTTCTCCGTAGCTGGTTGGGGGTATCCATGGGATAAGGATATGGTGGATCAACCAACCGCAAAGCCGCATGAATCCGAGGCACCAGCCGGACCGGGTTCAGTTCCGGTCGAGGGGGGGGAAACTTTGCCTGCCCCCACGTCAGAATTGGGAATGTTTGAGGCGAAGGAAGAGGCTGTGTCGGTGCAAAATCCAGTTCCAGCAACACCCAATTCAGTTGCTGTGGGGGAGTATCTTTTTCAGATCAACTGTTTAGTTTGCCATGGCTCGGATGGTCGAGGGACAGGTACGGTTGGCACTATATTGGAAATTGCTCCAGTTGATCTAAACGATGCCTATACCCAAGATCAAGCCGATGGCCAAATATTTTTCACGCTAACACGAGGTCGGGCCACTATGCCCTATTACCGTGATGCCCTTAGTCAGGATGAGCGGTGGCACGTGATCAACTACATTAGAGCGGAGTTTGGTTCGGAATGAATGGGTATCAGACAACAGCTACGGATGAGCCTCCGGTGTCGCCTCGGCAGCCAGGCACCTTTTTCTGGGTTCTAGTTGCCTTATTTCTAGTAGGTGTTGGTAGCCTCATATATGGCGGATCTAACGAAAGCACCCAGACCGATACAGCATTGCTGATAGTCACATTTCTTTTTCTGATGGGGGTGAGTCAGGCAGGTATTGTATTTTGCGCAATAACGCGACTGGTTCGCGCACAGTGGTCTAAGCCTTATTACAGACTGGCTGAGCTGAGCACATTGGCATTTTTTCCGTTTGCGATTGTTGGCCTTTTGCTGATCTATTTTTATGCGCAGGACGACCTATTCTATTGGCTCAACCCTTCTCCTGAGGAGCATCTAAGTCCATGGCTGAGTATTAATTGGCTCTTGATCAGGAATCTTTTTGGACTCGCGCTGTTTTACGGTCTGAGCGCCTACTATGTGCTTAAGGGGCTTAAACCAGATCTGGGCTCAAGCAAGGAAAATATAGACCACCGTGAGGTTGAGAACCAATTGTACTTGCTTTCACCCCTTGTGCTGGCAGCTTTCATAATTTGCAATACTTTTTTTGCCTGGGATTTTGGCATGATGCTGATTCCCCATTGGCATAGCACGGTATTCCCTATACTTTTTTGGTTTGGGAATATTTTTGCAGGCACGGCTGCGATGATTGTTTTTCCCGCGCTACTTGGTGGGTCAAGAGGCTCGGATTCCTACTTCGGTCCGGATCAAGTTCGATGTTTGGGTATGATGGTTACCGCCTTTACGCTTATGTGGTTGTACTTTTTCTGGGCGCAGTTTTTTGTGATGTGGTTTGGCAATCTACCGCATGAAACAGATCCTTTGTGGCGGCAAATGTATGGGCATTATGGGCCGTATTTTTGGACTATGATGGCAGGCTGTTTCTTTATCCCTTTCGTCGCTTTCATTTTTGCCTTTGTAAAGCGGTCAGTATGCGCTATGTGTATTCTGGCATTTACTATTAATTTGGGGATATGGCTTTATAAATACCTGATGGTAGTGCCCGTCTTTTCTCCAGATGACCAACCATTTAGTAATTGGCTGGATATCTCCGTGGCTGTCGGCCTGGCAGCAGGATTTTCGGCTGCAGTTATACTGCTTGCGAGACGACTTCCCATGTACTCACACTGGGAAATTGCATTGAAACCTGAACCGAGGCGCTAATCAGGTCTTTGGGCGAGAATAATTTGCCCGCATAAACTGCAATGATTCTCGCCAAGAATTACTAGGGTAAGGAAGCAATGTATGCTGAGATATTCAGCATGTCTTCGGCGCTCAAGTTGGCTACCACGGCGGTCATCAGCGGGCTTTGTCGGGTTCCCTGCTTGATATCCCATAGTTGTCGCATGGTATAGCTTGCGGTACGTCCAGCAATGCCTGGTACTACGCCAAGTCCCATGTGATCTAGGCCATGACAGATTCCACACTGTATTGTTTTACTATCACCTGTGTTTACAAGTCGCTCGCCTTTTGCAAGGCTGCCCACGGGTACGTACGCGATAAATCCACCGCGTGGATCGCGCATCATTTCGGTTTTTTCCGGATCCTCAGGTACCTCTATGATTCGTTGTCCTAGGGGCGTAGGTGGCATATCCGGAACGGGCAACATCAGACCGTTATTGGTAGAGCGGACTTGTGGTACCTCTACGGTTTCAATTACACGAACCATGGGGCGATAGTCCATTGAAGAGTAATATTCAGCAACCTGTTGCTTTTCATCATCTGTCAGTCGGGCAGCGATCATTGCCATCACATTTGTATTGGCTTTGCGCGGATCAGCGCTGCGCCGGGTACCATTCTCAAAAGCTTCAAGTTGCTGGAGGATATAGGTGGCAGACAAACCTGAAACGTGGCCATTTTCCATCTTGCCCTGGCCATTTGGATAGTGGCAGAGTGCGCAGGCTTGCAGTCCCTCAGACTCATCTCCTCTAGCAACAATATCCGGCATCAGCGGGTGATCGTTTGGGTACCAGTCCGCGGGGCCATAACCGAAGTAAGCTTCGTTCCTGGTAAAGGATGCTGAGGTATCTGGCAATGTTCGTTTGATGCCGTCATCGGGCACGGGCTGGCCAACATACCCGCATTCGATCGGCCTGGCTGTGGGTGGGCAAGGTGGGGCTACCCGGTCGCCTGGTGCTAGCGGTGATAAAAGCCCGTACGCCCAGTCTGGCCAGTCTGGTGTATGTTGCATCGATTGCGCATTAAGACCCGTACTGAAACTGGTGAGGCTGATTAGGCCGAGTATTGTTAGATCAACGCGTTGTCTCATTCGTAGTTGTCCTCAGTCTGCTATACACACGATTGTGGCACATCATTCTCTAATCTGCGTGCTCTGATACTTCAAAGTGGTGAGTTTTATACTAGTGTATTTCAAGATATTCTGAGATTAGAAAGCCCGGTTTAGACTAATGTTTTGAGTATCCAAAAAAATAGAATAAAACGCTATCTAAGGTCAAGAATCTTTAGCGGCAATTTTTATTAAGATTGAACAGATAGAGCATTGAGGAATAAGGCTGATCGGGTATTTGTTCTCTGACTACTAATATAGGAGTAGAATTAAAATTGTCTTAGAGTAGAGAGACCGGTATCTGTAGAGTCATTACTGGCAATTAGGCACATGCCGGCGATAGGTTCTTCTTAAGACTACATATACCGGAGTTTCTGATGCAATTATTAATTATGAGAGTGCTAAAAATCTGGAGGCAGTTGTGTTAATCGCTCGCAAGATACTTTTCATTGCTTTTTTGGGCACTCCAATTGTGGCCATTGGCCACCATGCGATTGCAGGCCGATATGACCCTGCAACAATTGTTGAGGTTGAAGGCGAGGTAACCAGTCTTTTGTGGAGGAATCCTCACGTCCAAGTGTCAATGCGTGTAATTGGAGAGAACGGAGATTCGCAGGATTGGAATATGGCGACAACTTCACTGAGCAATATGCGTCGTTGGCAGATTGGTCCAGAATTCATTGCGGTGGGAGATACCATACGAGTTGCAGGTAATCCTGCTATTCGTATTGAACACGGACTTTATATTAGCAATGTATTAACTAGTGGCGGTGAGGAGGTTTTGTTAGGGGGAAATGTTCAACCTAGATGGGATTCGGATCAAACTATTGAAATGTCGGCAAGCCGACGCCTCGGGATTGGTGACACATCGGCGCCAGAGCTCGGTATATTCCGTATTTGGAGCACTCCCGACAACATCCCAATGTTGATGCCAAGGGATATTGGGCGAACCTCCTCCGGTAGAGCCAATCTTACTGAGGGTGCGTTACAGGCTGTAGATGCATTCATATGGGAGCGGGATAACCCACTTCAGAACTGCGCGCCAAAGGGTATGCCACTAATCATGGAAGCGCCGTACCCCTTTGCATTTATACAGAATGGCGAGAGTATTCTTTGGCATAACGAAGAATACGATACGGTTCGTACTATCCACATGGCGTCTGATGCTTCATCAGAGGGGCAATCAGATTCACTTCTTGGGTACTCTATAGGACGTTGGGAGAATGAGCGCACGTTGCTTGTAAGTACGACGCACATGGGGTGGGAGCACTTTGATGGCCAAGGTATCCCAGCGAGCACGGCAGGGGTATTAGAGGAACGTTTTACTTTGAGTGAGATGGGAGATCGTCTAGATTACAGTATGATATTCAGTGATCCTGCGAATCTTATCGAGCCAATGACCTTCGGAAAACATTGGGTATGGTACCCCGATGCGGAGGTGGCTGGGTATGCATGTTCACTACAAGCAGAAGATTAATTAATTCTAATAAGTGTCTGATATTAAAATATTTATCTTAATGTAAGTGCCATTACGCACGCAGTTTTCGTCCTTGTCCGCTATCGGTTATTTGGTTGGGTTGGCTGAGAACCAAAATGCACAGTTGGTACGTAGCTAGTGTTTGTGGTGTTTTCAGGAGTTTTCCAATCTAAGGGACTCATTAGACTTTATTGTCAGGATTAATTGGGGGAAATTATGCAGCGCATTCGTACCGTGGCAGTTTCCATGATATTGGCATGCACAGTACTATCGCCCGTGCTTTTGTTCCCACGGATAGCGGCCGTACAGTCTCCGGGATCGATTAAAAATTTTCCAGATTGGAGTGGTGTCTGGCAGATGATCGGTCCTACCGTTTTTGACCGTACTACCGTTGCCCCCCCGGACGGTCGAGCCGGACAACACGGCGTACGCGAATATCCCCCATACAATATTGAGTGGGAAGGAAAATACGTCGCAAATATTGAGCTGATTCGACAGGATCGTTTTCCAGACACAATATCTACGTGTGGTACTTTTCCAGGATTCCCTCGAACAATGAATTTGCCCGGTGCGATGGAATTTATTGTTAGGCCAGAACAAGTCTGGATTCTTACAGAGGATGGCCCGAGCATCACACGCATCTACACTGATGGGCGCAACCATCCTCCACCTGATGAGATCTGGCCGACTTATAGCGGTGAATCCGTCGGAGAATGGGAGGGGGATACACTAGTTTTTAAAACCATAGGTATTAAAGGGGCCGGCGATACTATTCTTGATAGGACAGGATTAGTCCTCAGTGAGCAAGCTCAAATTACAACGCGGTTGTGGAGAGTTGATGAAAGTACGATGGAAGCTCGAATGGTTATTGAAGATCCGGAAGCTTTGACAGCACCGTGGTTTGTCAATAAACAGTACGAGCGTTTGCCAGCAGGCTCTCGAATGTTTGATGTCGCTTGTGCAGAAAATAATCGTAATCCGGTGGATGAGACTGGTCGAACTTTAACGCTTGATGCAGAAGGTAATATATTGGATATGAATTATTGAACGAGGAGCAGGTGATGGGCAGAGAAGACAATTCTTCGTCAATTATGAAACTGTATTCATTGATAATCTTCGGGTTAGCGTGCTTGCCGGTGACGGCGCATCATTCTGGAAACATGTTTGATCGAGAACGGACAGTTGAGTTGACTGGGACTGTAAAAGAGTTTCAGTGGGCAAACCCCCACATTTGGATTCAAGTGCTTGTTCCTGATGCTGAGGGGTTGCTAGAGGAGTGGAGCATTGAAGGCGGTGTACCCAACAGGCTATTCAGAGCTGGATGGCGGCCCACGAGTTTTAAGCCTGGCGATGAGGTAACGATCTTAGCCAATCCGATGAGAGATGGAGCTAAGGCTGGTGCGTTCGTCGGCGCGAGGTTGACTGACGGTTCAACACTAGGCCGGTTCTCCAATTGATAATGGTCCGGTCTATCATGACGTTGGCCATGAGCGTCAAGATGAAAGCGTAGCAATTTGGACTACGACTTGGCTTTCGTGTCAGTAGCTTCAATGTCAGGAGGGGTTGAATTTGAAACGGCGTGATTTTCTTGGTGGGCTGAGCAGCGGAGCTGCTTTGGCTGCCTGCAGCCCTCAAACGCAGGAAGAAAACGAGGATAGACGTACTACGCAGCGCTTTTCCTGGAAGATAGTGACAACTTGGTTGCCGAACTTCCCAGGGCTAGGGACGGGTGTCAACACACTGGTTCGTTATATCCATGAGTTGAGTGGCGGTCGGATGGATATCACCATATACGGTGCAGGTGAGTTGGTACCTGCAACCGAAGTATTCGATACTGTATCTGAGGGAAATGCAGAAATGGGGCATGGTCCAGCCTACTATTGGCGTGGCAAAAGTCAGGCAGCCCAGTTTTTCACTACCATTCCATTCGGCCTGAACGCGCATGAGCAAAACGCTTGGTTGTATTATGGTGGTGGTTTGGAGTTATGGCGTGAAGTTTATGAGCCATTTAATCTTGTTCCATTCCCAGCGGGGAATACGGGCGTGCAGATGGGAGGATGGTTCAATAGGCCTATCGAGAACATCGAAAGCCTCCGGGGTTTGAAAATGCGAATGCCGGGCATTGCCGGTGAAGTTTTACGTCGCGCCGGTGGTATACCGGTATTTCTTCCTCAGCCAGAAATCTACACGGCGCTTCAGACAGGGAACATTGACGCCGCCGAGTGGGTGAGTCCCTACAATGATAGGGGGCTTGGGCTGCATCAAGCAGCGCGCTATTACTATTACCCAGGTTGGCAAGAGCCAGGCCCTACACTGGAATGCATAGTGAACCGCGAAGCTTGGAATTCTCTTCCCGAGGATTTACAGGCTATTATTCGTGTTGCATGCCAGGCAACGGTCGTTGATATGACCTCGGAGTTCATGGCGCGTAATGCTACTGCGCTTGAGCAGTTACGGTCGGAAGAGAGTGTTGAACTCCGCAAATTTCCTGATGACGTTCTTGCTCGGTTAAAGACAATAACCTTTGAAGTCATTGAGGAAATGGCTGCAGAGGATGAACTCGTAGCAAAGGTTTGGACTTCTTACCGAGATTTTATGGAGCGCTCGCAAAGCTGGCAGGAGATTTCCGAGCAAGCCTATCTTTCCACGAGAAACCTTTAACTTACCGCTATGAATAGTATTCATGACATGGGGGGGATGACGTGCTTCGGACCTATTGAGCGAGAGGAGAATGAACCCATTTTTCATGGGGAGTGGGAGCGACGGGTTTTAGCCCTGACTCTTGCCACATCAGTGTTTTTTGGTCCTTTGGATAGACGCCGTCACGTACTTGAGCAGATGAGCCCTCTGGATTACCTCAGTTGTAGCTATTACGAGCGATGGTTGGTTCGGATTGAGCGTTTATCAAAAGAAACTGGCTTCGTAACTGATGAGGCGTTTACGAGCAGGGGCACCGATCTTTTTGAGACTGTGTCTGGCGCGCCGGTCGACTCCGACACTATGGATTCGATCATCCGACAAGGGAACCCATCAGTTCGTGACACCGGGCGGTTAGAGCCATGTTTCGCAGTTGGGGACCGGGTTCGTGCCCGGAACATCAATCCTTCAGGGCACACCCGGTTAGTAAGGTATGTACGGGGACGTATGGGAGTGATCCATCAGGTTCATGGTACACACCGTTTCCCTGATACCACGGCTCATGATAAGGGAGAGAATCCCCAGCCACTTTACTCGGTTCGATTTGATGCGACGGAACTCTGGGGATCTTCAGTGTCGATAAAGGACAGTCTTTTTATCGATCTTTGGGAAGATTATTTGGAAGTGGAAAATGGCTGACAAACACCAGCACGACGTGCCACCTAATCCTTATCTTGAGAAACGCCGTACCGCGACTGAGACAGAGGCTCTCGAAGAGCGCGTCCAGCAGCTAGAGAATCTTCTGACAGAAAAGGGCGTTGTTTCGAAAAAGACCTTGGATAGAGTCGTTAGTATTTACGAAAACGACTTGGGCCCTCTTAATGGCGCGAAGGTTGTTGCGCGCGCTTGGATTGATGCGGCTTATAGGCAGCGATTGTTAGCGGATGCCACTAAGGCAATTAAGGAATTAGGGTTTGGAGGACTTCAAGGCGAGCATATGGTTGTTGTTGAAAATACCGCAACGGTACACAATATTGTTGCGTGCACTCTATGCTCTTGTTACCCCTGGCCTGTTTTGGGTTTACCTCCTGCTTGGTATAAAAACCCGCCATACCGTTCTCGTATTGCTATCGATCCGCGCGGTGTACTGATTGAATTTGGACTCGAACTTGATGATTCGATAGAAGTACGAGTCTGGGACAGTAGCGCTGAGATTCGTTACTTAGTTCTTCCGGAGCGTCCACAGGGTACAGAGGGGTTTAGCGAAGAGGAACTAGCGGCCCTCGTGACAAGGGATTCTATGATTGGTGTTGCAAGAGTAAACAGCTCTTCCTAGATGGATCGAATAGTAAAGGCTGAGGTTGCAGATATGGGAGGTGTTGGGGCTTTGCCTCGGCGCAGTGGCGAACTTATTTTTCACGACCAGTGGGAGCGCCGTGCCTTTGCTTTGGGGGTGGCGTTACATGAGCAAGGGGAATTTATCTGGGACGACTTTCGCGAATATCTGATTGCATCAATTTCTGCGAATGGTGATATTTCAGAGATGCTCGATTCGAGCGGGCCTGGATATTATGAGCATTGGCTGGCGGCTCTGGAAAAAATTCTTATTAAGAAGGGTTTAATTACATCTAGCAAAGATTTGGCGTTGTGAAGGGCCCTGCCAACGGTGGTTTGAACGCACGAAGTTTTCCGATCTATGCAACTGCGTTGGCAAAACATCATTTTGAGCTCCAGAAGATTATTCGACGATGGGGGCTTCCAAATTTTTGGGGTCGTAGACCGGGGATCGAATCCCTCTTTCTTATTATTCTCGAACAGCAAATATCTATCGCAGCAGCGCGAGCTATTTATCGTAAGCTCAAGGCTTCACTAGGCGGATTATCTGCTCGTCGCGTTTGCCTTGCGGGCCCGGCTGAATTGAGGGCGCTTGGACTCACACGACAGAAGTCTCGCTATTGCTATGAACTAGCGTGTGCCGTTACGGAGCGCCGGTTATCTGTCGATGGTCTAAAGAATCTTAGTGATGCTGAAGCTATCGAAGTGCTTTGTGCCCAGCCTGGTATAGGTCCATGGAGTGCCGCAATTTACCTAATGTCTGCATTAAAGCGTATTGATGTTTGGCCGCCGGGGGATCTTGCATTGCGACGTAGTATTGCGGAGTTATTCCCGAGAATGAATACTGCTGCGCTGGCTGATTCTGGCAATCGATGGCATCCGCAGCGGGCGGTAGCAGCAAGGCTGATTTGGCACCATTATCGTTGTAGTTCCACCCGATCCAGTTGACCCACCCTATTCTTGACTCCCAACGCGCTTCTATCCCCTAACTGCCCTTTTGGGTACAATGTCGGCGGAATTTGCGGAGTAGCTACTGGAAGTATCTGGATGATTTCTTTGTAAATCAATTGGGTGCATCTGTTTGCTATAGTTAAGGCTTTAGTAAAAAGGCCCCGTTTGGGGCCTTTTATTTGGTCCGGCCCAAACTGGGGCACATCTGGGAGGCTGATGGGTAAGAAGAATGGGCCATAGGCCCATTTTTTGTTCTTGCTCTTTGGAAGTGGAGTGAGTAGCGCAATTCGTAAAGAGAAGTTGATAAAGCTTTTGGAGCCATCCGTGCAGGCACTTGGATACGAACTAGTTGAACTTGATGCGCATGTCATTGGACGGGGATTGTTGCGCGTCTATATAGATCACAAAGAAGGGATCACTCTATCAGATTGTGAACGAGTGAGCCGGCAGTTGAGCGCTTTCCTTGATGTTGAGGATCCTTTACCAGGCCAGTACACCTTGGAAGTGTCTTCGCCTGGATTGGATCGGCGGCTCCGCACCTTAGATCACTTTCAAAAGTTTCAGAACGAAAATGTAGCAATTCAACTTGTCAGGTTACGAGATGGTCGTCGAAAGTTGAGCGGGTATTTGCGTGGTATTAAAGGCGAGACGATCTTGATTGATATCGATGGAGAGATCCTGCGATTGGAGCTAGCAGACATTGAATCGGCACAGCTGATACCAGCTGATTAATGTAAATGGTAGAGGTGTCCGAGTTATGAGCAAAGAGATTTTAATGGTAGCTGATGCTGTCTCGAATGAGAAAGGCGTGGATAAAGATGTCATTTTCGAAGCTATTGAGGCTGCCCTGGCATCAGCAACGCGCAGACGGCACGGCGATGATATTGACGTGCGTGTATCGATTGATAGAGGTAACGGCGAGTATGAAACTTTCAGGCGCTGGATGGTTTTTGCTGACGATTCCGATGAGCTAGAGGAGCCTACTCGAGAGTTAAGACTGCAGGATGCGGTAGATGTGAATCCCGATGCGGAGCCAGGTGAGTACGTTGAGGAACCGATGGATTCCGTGGAGTTTGGCCGCATTGCGGCTCAGACTGCAAAGCAAGTTATCGTTCAGAAGGTACGGGAGGCTGAGCGCAAGCAGGTTTTCGAAGAGTTTGAGGGTCGCGAAGGTGAACTGGTTAGTGGGATTGTAAAGCGTGTGGATCGAAATGGTGCATTCATTGATCTAGGCGGTAACGCCGAAGGCTTCTTGCCTCGGGAAGAACTGATTCCACGGGAGCCTATAAAACCTCAAGATCGTATAAAGAGTATGTTGAACGAGATTCGAGATGAACAACGTGGTCCTCAGCTATTCATGACAAGGACTTCACCACAATTTCTGGTGGAGCTTTTTAAACTAGAGGTTCCAGAAGTGGGACAGGGACTCATAGAAATTATAGGCGCAGCTCGAGATCCTGGGTTGCGAGCTAAGATTGCCGTAAAGAGTAATGATAATCGTATTGATCCTGTTGGCGCATGTGTTGGGATGCGAGGTTCTCGCGTACAGGCTGTCTCTAATGAACTCGCGGGCGAGCGCGTAGACATTATTCTTCATGATGACAATGCGGCGCAGTTTGTTATTAATGCTATGTCGCCGGCAGATGTAGTGGGCATTGTGATGGACGAGGAGGCTCATAGCATGGATGTCGCCGTGGATGAAGAAAAGCTTTCACAGGCTATTGGCAGGGGAGGGCAAAATATTCGTCTTGCAAGCGGATTAACTGGCTGGGAACTCAATGTGATGACCGAGACCGACGCTGAGGAGAAAAGCGAGCAGGAGGCTCGCGACCTGCTCGAGAAATTTATGAAGGAACTCGATGTCGATGAAGCTGTTGCAATGATCCTGGTCCAGGAAGGGTTTTCTTCGTTAGAGGAAGTTGCTTATGTTCCGGTCAGTGAACTACTTGCGATCTCGGAGTTCAACGAAGAAATTGTTGATGAGCTTCGAGCGCGGGCTCGTGATGTGCTTATTACCCAAGCTATAGCGAGTGAAGAGATTTTAGATCAGTCGGAACCTGCGGAAGATCTCCTGAGTTTAGAAGGAATGAGTAAAGGATTGGCATTTGAGTTGGCGAGTCGAGGGATTGTTACTCGAGAGGACCTTGCTGAGCAGGCTGTGGATGATCTCGAAGAGGTTGAGTTATTGGATCCAGAGCGTGCGGCGGAACTTATTATGGCTGCTCGAGCCCACTGGTTTGAGAACGAGCAGCAGGACCGAGACTGAGGAGATCTTTATGTCGAACGTAACGGTCACAGAGTTTGCAGGAGTCCTAAGGGTTCCAGTCGAAAAGTTGCTGGTGCAATTGGATGAAGCTGGCATCAAAGTGGAGGGTGCGGATGACACAATAAGCGAAGATGCAAAACTCGAGTTACTTACGCATTTGCGTTTATCTCACGGGCGAAAGGATCCTGGTACCTCTGCTCCAAAAAAGATTACGCTTAAGCGGAAGTCTCAAAGTGAGCTTAGGTTGGCGAGTGGCCAAGGGCGCTCTCGCACGGTAAACGTTGAGGTTCGGCGTAAGCGTACCTATGTAAAACGAGACGTGCTCGAAGAGGAAGCACGCAAACAGCAAGAAGAGCTAGATACTCAGCGTGAGGATGAAGAAGCTCGTGAACAGGCTAAGACCGCGCTTCTTGAAGAAGAGCGTAAGGCGGCCGAAGAAGCAGCTGTTAAGGCTGAGCAGGAGCGGCGGGAACTTGAGGCTCGCCAGCAGACTGAAAAAGAGGTTAACCGTCGCGCTGATGATGATGCGCGTCGGCTAGCG
>Ga0315338_1001307_pt1 | contig 32890 bp, 44 predicted proteins | sample ASW8metaG_FD_204518 | JGI IMG/M metagenome (GOLD analysis project Ga0315338, IMG submission 204518) | Ammonia-oxidizing marine archaeal communities from Monterey Bay, California, United States - ASW #8 | ecosystem: Environmental > Aquatic > Marine > Coastal | place: USA: California | collected... | reverse complement strand
ATCAAATTAGCATATGAGATAGAAGACAGCCCATTCGAATCCTATGAGTGGGATGTGCGATATGACGGAGAACATCCTCCGGAGTCATATGAGGCGACTGCTGCGATATCACATGACTTTGATCCGGGCGCTCTTGAACTAAATCCTAAAGTCTTGTTTGACATCTTGGATTCTCGCGATTGGCGGCTAGCGATACGGACTGCATTGCTGGCATCTGCGCAAGAAGCGTTAGGAACCGAATATCAACTTGATATAGAGAATTCTCAAGCAGTTGATTCCGGTGGGGACGTCCAGTATACCCTTACTTTTCAAATCACAGCAGACGACCCTGACGAGCGCGTAAAGCTATTCCGTGAGCTTACGACTGGCGAGGATAGCGATATGGATGACGAAGACAACATAAAAATAGCCTTTAATAATGTTATGGCCCAGTTTTTGAACTCTCGACAGCCATCACATATGCAACAAAATTTAGACGAGCGTTTAGTTCGTACTTGGAAAGGATTTTTAAGCGCATGAGCAAATATTTACAAGATCCGGAATATCTCTTTAGTATCCTAACCGTCTTGGTTAAGAAAAACGGCGGAATGATAACCCTCACCGAAAAAGAAATGAAAGATGTTTCTACTGGCGATTTAATTGGGATGTATTTTGAGCCAAAAACAGGAAATATTGTTCTTAAAGAAGTTGATCCCCAAGATATGCTGCAGGCCACAACAATTATTAGAGATAAAAAGGAAACCGATAAGGTTTATGATAACTAATGAAAAATATATTTACCAAACATCCCCACGAGCAAAACGAAACCTATCTGCAACACATGTTGGCAGCATGGAAAATTTGTGTTATACTTAAGATACTGCTGTTTAAATGTTTTATCCATTCTATCTTTCCGGTTCTATTTACCTCTGCAGTATCTAGTAAAATTGAATGTCTTCAAAGGATGACTAAAAGAAAGAAGTCCGATGATGATGATCTTTATGAAATATTTGGAGGAGATTAAAATGAATTATTTAGATGAGGCTTTATCCGAACTAGACATGAACGATATCGAGGCTTACGAAGATGCCATCGAATTGTGGATTACTTACGGAGGATCCTAAAATGAAATATTTAGTATTATTTATGTTTTCGGGCGTTGCATATGCCGATGACACAAAAGAGGAGCCCAAGGTAGTTTATAAACAAAAGACTGAAATCGATTTTGAAAGCGTAGATGTGGTTGGAGAACTTGTTAAACCACAAGGCTCTTTGATCCTTGATAGAAAGAGGGCAAAGTTTAATTCAATGGTTTGGATCAGATCTGACTTTGACGATGAGATGGATAAATCTATTGACGAAGTAAAATGAAACTCCTACTTGAAAATTGGCGAAAATATATAAACGAAGAGCACGAACCCATCACAACCCTTCGCATCTTCGACTTCGATGAAACAATAGCCCATACGAGGTCAGAAACGCGTGTTAAAGCGCCCGATGGCTCGGAGGCGACCCTGAGTGACCAGCAGGAGTTTGAAGAGTATATGAACGCAGCTGCAGCCCGAGAAGGAATAGAAGCTTTTGACGCTGTGGATGCTTTGATGGAGTTGGGTTATGAAATTGATTTGAGTGATTTCTCAATTGTTAAAGATCCTGATGAGATTACGATCATCACCGATATCATGCGTGAGTTTCCGCCGGACTCGAAGACTTATATTATGACCGCTCGGCGAGGCAACTCTCTTGGGCCCATTATGGATTATCTTGAGGATATCGGAATTGATTCTAACCAAGTACGCCCAATGGCCACCCAAGGAGAATCCAAGGGAGATGTAATCGCTCATATGATTGGACAGAAGATTATGGAAGATGGGAAATCTAATATTAATCGCATTGAATATTATGAAGATTCTCAAAAGAACATCGATGACGTCTTACGAAAAGTGTGCGAGAACCCAAATTTAGATGACATCAAACCATTAGATTTTGAACTAATCATCAACAAAGTTATTAATAATGAAGGCCAATATAATGTCCAACAGATCGAATGTTCTTCCGTTGACTAATTAAAACTGGGAGAACAGAAGATGTCTAACGAGAACAATGGTTGGGAAACATATTCAAAGCTAGTGCTGCAACAGTTAGAGACGCTTTCGGGCGGCATTGAGGCCTTGCGCGGTGAATTACAACATGTAAAAGAACAGCTTACTGCATTAAAAGCGAAAGAAGATAGAGTGCAGGATTTAAAAGCCTGGAAAGAAAAAATGGACGACGTAGCCTCGCCTCCGCAGATAAGAGCAGCTATAGACGATCTTGAAGAATTGAAAGAATTTAAAACAAAAGCAGTTACAATGTTTATGGTGATACAGACCATTATGGGTGTGGCCATGGCATGGTCAAAGATAATATAAAATTGACATGGGCAACAACGATTCCGACGATATAGGTGATTTGAAAAACCGTATAAAGTTGGCGGTCGAACAATTAAATGGTAAAATACCATACAAAACTCAAGAAGAAATTGATAAAATAGTTTTATTACCCGAAGTCGCGATTAAGGGCGACGGGTATATTTTCTGTTTTAATCCCAGTAAAAGAAGTTTTATAAAAATCATTCGTGGCCAGAAAGCTTATATAATAGACGATATGCCAGATAATCCAGACAAGTGTTTTATATATACATGGGATGGATATTTGGTAGAGATAGAACAGAAAGAATTACTATCTACAGGATTTGATTGATGTTATTTAAATTTGGATTATTTTGGAAATTAATTCTAGCAAATTTAATTTCATGGATATTTTATATTTTATTTGGTTATGAGTTTACAATAATCTCTATGGTTGCAATAATTATAGTGATTTTAACTAAAGATAAACATTTTTTAGTATAAAATCACCTATTTAGGTTGGTGTCAACTAAAAAAAAGAAATATTTTAAATCCAATGGGGAGGGTGTGTCTGCACCTGCGTGTGGGTTTTTATTAAAATGGTATGATGGTGTCAATTGTGTCGTTAAGTGTGATGGCCCATTTTCTAATAAAAAAGATGCAGACGAACTTCTTCGAACTTACTTAAAAAATGGTGTTTGTAGCTGGCTTGTAGAGTATGATGACTGAGAAAGAATATTTTGGCTCTATTTCCTCAAAACAATTTAGTATTGGTGATATAGTAGAATGGACCAAATGGAATTCCGAAGATGAGTCTTGGGAATTGAACTATGGTATACTAATAAAAATAGAAAACAAAATAAGATCCAATCGAATTATATCAATCTCAACAGTGCGACCAATCAATCAGCCTCAGACAGAAGTAGAATTATTTACATTAAGTCTTAGGTCTGTGGAAAAAGCTTCTGTTAATAAACCTGAATAATTTGTGAAAGACCGTTTTAAATACTATTTATATCTGTATTTATATACCAAAGGTATTCTAAATGATTGATATTATCAGTCCAATGATAAAAAAATTCCTACCTTTTGCCAAAGAAAGAATGGGGTTTGAAAATCCTCCTAGACTTTTTTTAAAAGGCGATTCTACAAATGCTGAAAATCCATTAGGAAAAACCGCATTCTATAATCCTGGCGAAAAGGCGATTACGGTATATATAACAGGCCGACATCCAAAAGACGTAATGCGGTCCTTATCTCATGAGCTGGTTCACCATACTCAGAACTGCCGCGGCGATTTTCGAAATGTCGGGGAAATGGGAGAGGGTTATGCACAAAATGATGAGCATTTGCGTGAAATGGAACGAGAAGCTTATGAAGTAGGCAATTTATGTTTTCGAGATTGGGAAGACAGCATAAAGAGTACTATTTACTTTGAACATCTACAAAAAGGAGACAAAAAGATGTCTATTAAAGATTGGAAAAACAATGAAGTGAAATCACTTCTTAGCGAAGCTTGGGGATTTAAAATGAATCTTGACAAGCTTAATGAAAATAATGAAAGGCCGGACGATGCTGAATTAAAGGAAGATGAGGCTTTTGCCCCGAATCACTACTGTGTACATCATGGCGGCGTTAGCCACAATGGCAAAATTGAGATGGCTGAAGCAGTAAACCACAACTACAATAAAAAGCTTGGACAGGTAACCCATTATGATATGAAACTTTCTGACGGCACTATTTTAGAAAATGTGGCGGCCGAGGACATTCAGGTTACTGACGCATCTTTAGCCGAGAAACACAACCATGAGTGCCCACCCGACGAGAAAGATCTTGATGAACAATCAAGGACTAATCGACCTGATAGGGCTCGCCCAGAAGGTGGCCGACGTTTGGATGAAGAAGATGATGAACCGTCGACCGAAGAAGGCGAAACAGAGGATAAGACACCGGCATTTCTAAAGAAAAAAGAACTTAAAGAAGCCATGATTAAAATCCTTCGCAAGCGGCTCTAAGGTGAGTGTCATGAACGGTAAGTATAAAAATTGAACTCAAATTATCACGAAAACGCTTTATACAAAAGCTGTTATTACAACAAAAAGAGGAACACAACATGTCTTTAAATTCTGAATGGCAAACTTTTCTTAATGAAAGTCTGGATGAAAAAAACATCTTTACTTATATTCAAGGTCTCCAAGAAATAATTTCCAATCTTAAACCTAGAACTATTACTGAAAAGCGCAGGCTACAAATTGCTAAAACGCATCTGCGTGAGGTAAAAAGATTTGCCAGAAGGATGGAAAATGATATGTCTATTCTGCAAGAAAAGCTTAATATTATAGAAGAGTCAAAAGGAGAACAGTAATGGGAGGCGTTGCCGGGCACATGGCCCACTTGTCGGAAGATACTGACTTAAGATTTAGCGAAATTGTAGATATCCTCAGTAAAGTTGCAAACGCTGAGATTACCAACGCTACTGAAAAAGTCGACGGACAAAACTTGTTTTTAAGTTGGACTATTACTCCGGATGGTGAAGTTGAAGTGGCCACCGCTGGAAATGCGCGCACTGCGCGTAATGCAGGCGATATTAAGAAGGGTGGTATGACCACCGATGAATATATTAGTAAATGGGCCGGGCATCCCGCCGAGAGCGCCTTTACAAACGGATTTAAAGCTGTTTCTACGGCTTTGCGCGGATTAAGCCCAGATGACCTCGAGGCAATTTTTGCAAACGGCCAGAGGTATGTTAATATGGAAATAATGTACCCCGGGAATCCTAATATCATTTTGTATTCTTCTCCCAATGTGGTCTTACACGGATTGCAAGATTTTGGAGAGGGAGAAATCACTCCGGAGATGAGGCAATTAACAAAACAAAAATTTACGAAGCTCGTTAGCTTGATAGATGGTGCTACTGAAAAAGTAGGCAATGAAAATTGGAACATCCATGGGCCGAAGCTTGTTGCCCTCAAAAAATTAGCAGATGGTTCTGCACTAGAAGAAGTAACCTCTAAAATTCAATCATTCGCGGACCCCGTTGGTATGGACGCCACAGTGGGCGATTATGTTGAATTGGTTGTTAGAAAATATGCTAAACAAGTAAGTCTACCGGAGGATATTACCGAAAAGCTTGTCACGCTGATGCTGAATCCGGATGTGGCCAAGGAACAAGGTATTACTGTTGTTAAGCTTAAGAAGGGTCTTCCGAAAGAACTACAATCTACTGTTTCCACTCTCGGATCTAAAACTAAATCTAGAAAATATATTGCCAGTGTTTTAAAACCGCTTGAAGTAGCTATTAGCGATTTTGCTATCGAAGTACTTCGCGGAGTTAAGAGTTATTTTGTTAGTGATAATGATGAAGAGGTAACACGCATGCGGGCTGAACTTGAACAGTCGATTGCTTACCTTAAGAATTTACAAGCTTCCGGCGACGAGAAAATGGGTGAGCTTGTCGACCAACAACTCGCAAAACTTGGCGATGTTGAGAACCTTGCTTCTTCTATGGAAGGCGTGGTATTCGAATATCCACCCGGGTCAGACAAAATTTATAAATTGACTGGTGCTTTTGCCATGGCCAACCAAATTATTGGACGAGCCAGACGTTCTGGTATGACGGAGGAAGAGGCACTTGAAGAAGATTTCGAAATTGAGATCACCGAAGATGATTACGATTCAGAAGCCGACGAATGGTATGAACTAAGACACCAAATGGATCAGGAACTCGGAGAACCCACAGATGACGAATCAGATGATCCAGTAGTGGACACTGATTACCCTAAGACCGTCGCGATCGTTCCGGGCGCATTTAAACCACCTCACAAGGGGCATCTTGATATGGTGCGAAAATATGCCAATATGGCTGATGAAGTGGTGGTAATTATTTCTAAACCAACCAAGCAAGGTAGATATCTCCCTGATGGGCGAGAAATCACTTCCGAAGATTCTCTTAAAATATGGAAAATATTAGCCGGTGATATACCCAATGTTAGAATTGAAGCTTCCAAAGACCATGCGTCACCGGTAACTGCTGCATATGATTTTATTGGTGAGGAGGGGCCCCTAAATGTAGGTGACGAAGTAATTTTAGGCTGCAGTGAAAAGGATTGCGATTGGCAACGTTGGACAGAGGCAGAGAAATATGTTAAAGATGGTGTAGATCTTGTTCCACCTCGTGGATCCGCAGTCGTTCCAACGTCGCGAGATTCTGGAGAGCCATATAGCGCAACAGATTTTCGCAATGCGTTAGGGGATGCGGTTAAAAATCGACGCGAAATAGCCGAATTTGTTGGAGAGGAGAATGTAGATGCTGTATTGGATATATTAGACCTTTCAACAGTTGATGAGAATTCTGCAATGGGCGGTGGGGGGGTAGCTATAAGCAGCGCCCCTTTGGCATCTGGGTCGGATAAGCCGGCCAAAAGAGATACAAAAAAGAAAAAACAAAAGCAATATATAGATTTAGGTCTACTTGCTGAAGTTATGGAACTAATTATAGAGAAAGGATATAGAAAATGAATCACAATGAAGAGAAAACCCTTAGAGAGAGTATAAGACATATGATAAGACATGTCAAGCAAAAAAGGGTCGACGAAGAAGAAAATGTTCGGTCCCTAATCCGCGGATTTATGGACATTGAACTTAGACAACTTTCAGAAGGTGGCACGCCTGACGTTGATCCTACACCAAACAGGTCAACAGGAATAAATGTTTTGGAAGACCTGTTGAAAAAAATTGTACCTGTCTTAGAAACAGATTATAAATCACTTACGACCAGTGACAGCCAAAGAGAGTCGTTCAGATCTCATATTGTAAATGCTGTCCAAAACTCTCTAACGCCAGCAAAAATTAATAGCGCGGCCGGTGGAGAAGAAATCAATGAAGATTTAGAAGAAGAGATTGAAATCAATGTCGGCGATTCTGCTGACGATGACAAATTTATCGATATCCGTACTGATGCTGAGAAATCCGCTGACGAAGAAGACGAAGAAGAGGAAGATCCTCGCGATGAATTTGGTGCCGACGTCGAAGGTGATGAAACAGGTAGAAATATGGCCTATCAATCATTCAAAAAAATAGAAACAAGCGTTATTGACTCATACGAGTTGTTAGCGGATCCTGAAGATCAAGAATTATTCTTTGATTATTTGGTGGCAAATCTTAAGCTTTATTTTGAGAAATTTGAACAAGAATTGGCGCCGTCTGTAGAAGAACCTACAAACCAAGCCTATGATATGGCAAAATCAGAACAAGAACCAGTCGCCGGCGAAGAAGATATGGTTGGCGGCGAAGAAGATTTAGAGTTGGAGCTATAAATGTCCGAGGGATATTTAATGTCCGAGACGCATGCTGAACTCGCGGCCCTCTTCGGTGCGGGATCGGGGGGCTCCCCATATGAGATACCCGGCGAAGAACTGGTCGGTGCACTGGCCCTCATCGATGGATTGGCAGATTCCATCGCTTCGATTCACGATGCTCACGACCAGATGATCAATGGCGTGTCTGCCTTTACAAAACCGGCCGCGAAAAAGGGACTAACTGCGGCCGCGTACAGAGACCTCCAGATAGCTAAAATAGAAGAACGAACGATAGCGAAGGCGAATGTTATATGGTCTGTAATTGTAACCGAAATCCAATCGGCGGTCACGAAACACATGGGCGATGCCGATGCTGGTCATGGTGGATCTGACTCTGACGATTAAATTTTATTTTCACTTTTTACTTGACAAGATTTGAAAACAATACTATACTGACATTGTGTTCTGCATGCGATTGAATGTGTTCTGAATGTTTCTTAATAAATATAAAATGTGTTTGCAACCGCATGTGTTTGTTATATGATCTTAATGCGTTCCGCATGCGATCTTAATATAATATGAAAAACAAAAATATCACAACTTCAAGCCAAAGCATAATAAAAATTTTAAAAAATCAGAATAAAATCTCTGATGAAATATTGGTCAACATAAACTCTTTATCTATAGAAGACCTGATCGCAATAAAGCTAGAATTATGCGCAAATAGTATAAATAACCGACTTTATGGGTTTGATATTTGGAGAAAAACTAGTTATATTGTAAGAGATGCTGTATTGAAATTTGCTATTTCAACCACTAAATCTAAAAAAGATGCCGCAAGATTTTTGGGTCTAACACCCCAAGCCTTTTACAAGGCATGCCAACAATTTAAAATAAACGAATATTTTCAGGAAAAATCAAAATGAAATTGACCTTACTATTACTATCACTCATAGGGTGCCATCCGGCAGAGGTGGATTACGATGGCTCTGATACTGTGGTACCAGAAGAAGAAGAATTTATTCCAACAGAGTTCGGAGTTATTGAAGCCGCCGACTGTGATCAAAAAGCAATTGGTTCTAGTGTTTGTGACGTTATATTATATGATCAGAATAACGATGTTTGGAGATTGTATGATTTAAAAGGAAAGGTTGTGATATTAGACTTTTCCACAGCTTGGTGTGGTCCGTGCCAGAATGCAGGAATGCACACACAAAAAATACAAGATGATTATGGCGATGATATTGTTTTTGCTACCTTCTTGATAGAAGGATTAACATATGGAATATCTCCCACAGAAGAAGAGATAAATTCATGGGTTATAGATCACGGTATTACGACAGCACCAATTTTATACGCGTCACGTGAATATGTTATGGATCAAGAAGGAATTACAGGCTACTTAGTTGGTGGGTTTCCAACTTACGTTTTCTTGGATAAAGAACTTAAAATATACACGGGAGCGGTTGGATTTAATGAACAGTATGTTAGAGATACAATAGATGGATTATTATAATGTGGAAAGTATATAAATGGAACGGAAAGTATATCCAAGGGGATTTTATAAGTCAACATTCCACAGAAAAAGTTGCCCTCGCAAAAGCAAAAAAGAAGATTAATTATTCAAGAGCCACAAAGAGCAAGCTGCCGACATTTAAATCTCGCGGCGAAACGGTAATCTGGCTAGATAAAGAAGATGGAACACCAATAGGGATGATCATCAATAAAACAAGAAAGAAAAAAGGGGATGCAATGGTTTCGACAGGGTGAGAAAGAGGAATAGTGCAAGCAGTCAAACGTACCAGCAGACTCTAAACGCAGATACAAAACATAATTGCTAATAACAATAATCACTTCGAATCTGTCCGCTTAGCGGCTTAATCGGGAGGCTGATTAGGGCCTTCTTTCCAATCTAATCAAAACAACAGATAAGTTGTAAAAATCAAACCATCTAAAGCAACAGGACGGTAAGCTTTAGATTATAGCCGCCTACCCATGCAGTGAGGGGATATAAAAACTGATAAGCTTGTGAATGACTACAATTAGACTTATTCTGGACGCGGGTTCGACTCCCGCCGTCTCCACCATTTAAAAAATATGTTCATATTCGACTGGTTAAATAAGAAAAACAAAACTCCACCAGAAAAGCCCTCAATTGAACTTGAGGACTCTCTAGAAATTGCTCTTTGGGATATCAAAGAACGATATGATCTCGAGACTGAAGAGGTAGTAAGAGCTGTTTTCGAAAAAAGAAATAATTTAAATTATATGCACACAAAAAGCAAAAAAGTAGAATAAGTATTGTATGAACATCTGGATCGCTTTATATAAAGGAAAAGGCAATCTGATTAATCATGTTGTTAGAAAATGGACCAAAAGCCAGTATAGTCATGCTGAATTAATATTAGAAGATAAAAAAACATGGATTGGAATCAGCCCTTTTATAAAAGCGGAAATTGTTAAGAGAGAAGTGAATATTCATAATTCAGATAGTTGGGATTTCTTTAAAATAGGTGTTACACGAGAACAATATAAAACAATTATAGATTTTTATGATCTAACCAGGGGGGCTAAATATGACTGGTTTGGGATGCTACTTTCGCAATTTCTGCCTTTTCACATAAAACAGAAAAACAAATGGTATTGTAGTGAATGGATACTGTATGCTTTGAGAATTTCTAGTGTAATTGATTGGAAGATTATTAAAATATTTGATCAATCGGACCTATCTCCTTCAAAATTACACCATATGCTGTTATTATGTGACTTAGAAAAAACAAACTTGGAGTTTATTGATGAGTAAGAATGAAAACAAAACTATAATGGTTTCGGGTGGATTTGATCCTGTGCACGCCGGCCATATTAGAATGATAAGAGAGGCCGCACAATACGGAGATGTAATAGTCATTGCAAATTCAGATGATTGGTTGTATAAAAAGAAAGGTTTTGTATTTATGGAATTTGAAAGAAGAGTAGAAATACTCAATGCGATCAAGGGTGTTATCCTCGTTGATTCTGTAGATGATACCGACGGCACCGTTTGCGAAGCAATACGGCGCCTTAAACCGACATATTTTGCTAATGGAGGGGACCGCAGCCGTTCAAATACCCCAGAACAAAATGTTTGTGAGGAAATTGGAGTTGAGCTATTGTGGGCTATCGGTGGTGATGAAAAGCTAGAAAGTTCATCAGAATTAGCCAAAAAGGTGAGAGATTTTGATATGCCCCCGCTCCGTACGACCAAAAAACTTTCCGGTAGATAAAGCAAGAACAGTCAAAAAAGCGGAAATTAATCCCATTTAGGAAGGTTATCTCTGGATTCAGCCTTGACAACCTTGTGTTAAGATGTTAAGATAAGTTATGGGAAATCCTAAATATACAAAGTGTTATTTATCAGAGGCCGGTCACAATAATTTTATATATCCCTCAACCTCTGCAGCACTATTATCATCAGATTGCGAGTTTACTACTCTTTCATGGCTCGGCGGCAACGCTGAAGGTCTTAAGGCAGTGAAAGTACTCAAATCGTGCGTGGTACCGGCTCAAATAGATGAAAACACACAAAAAAATAGTCCTCCTCCATCAAAGGGCGAGTATATTGTTGTTTGGGTTTCCAATAAATATATTGCCCCGTAGCTCAGTGGTAGGACAGGTGACTGTTAACCATCTTGGCCGCGAGGGGCAGTCATCTTGACTAAAAAGGAGAAAAAAATGTCAATTGCAAAAAGACTAAGAAGTCTAAAGGTGCCACCAGATACCATGGTAGCATTAATTTATTCCGATGGAGCAGACTGCTTCATGCACACGGAAGATCAGGTTGAAACAGCAATATCCAACACTGATGTACTAGAAAAATTTTCTAGTCTTATCGCTACTAGTGGTATACATGCCCAAACAAAGTGGGGTAGTGATGTTCTAGAAGTATTCCGCGAGAACAACCTTCTAGATGACTATGAGCGCGGAACTCATATGTTTGAAGAACATGTATTTGAAGCGTTATCAGAAAATTATTATGATCTAGATTTGGTTGAACACTCAACTGAAGCTTACGATTACAAGAGAGGGTTTTGTACTCTCCGTGCGGAAGTCTTGATCCCTGCTGTCGAACTAATTAATACCGGTGTTTATTTGGGAGGCTGGACAGCTTCCTTGGCTACAGATAGTGGTACCTTATCATTTGATATATAAATAATGTTCGACAGATAGGTTGACGACTTACCTAATTATAGAAAGTCGCAACATTGGGGTGTAGTTCAATTGGCAGAACGTCGGACTGTTAATCCGGAAGTTATTGGTTCAAGTCCAGTCGCCCCAGCCATTACTCAAACAAAGGTTAAAATTATGAACATTTTTGTATTAGATAAAAATCCCCAAATTGCGGCTGCTATGGCATGCGATAAACATGTGGTCAAGATGATCTTAGAAACCGCTCAAATGATGTGTACAGTAGTAGCCGCCCACGACATCCATCCGCCGTATCGCGCCACGCATGCCAAACATCCGTGTACCATTTGGGCTTCCGAATCACAAGCCAACTGGCAATGGCTCATCGACTACGGGATAGCACTCTCAGTCGAGTATACCGAGCGATATGGTAAAGTCCATAAAAGTCAGGGCGTCATTGAATGGTGTCGTGATCAGAATATTAACCTTCCCTCATGCGGATTGACCCCTTTCGCACAAGCTATGCCTCCTCAATATAGAAATGTGTGTGTAGTAACAGCATACCGTGATTATTACATGGGAGAAAAAGAACGTATTGCGACATGGAAATATAGCCACCGCCCGGATTGGTGGAACCCAGGAATGAAAAATGCGGGAGTAGCTCAGCGGTAGAGCCCCACGTTGCCAACGTGGATGTCGCGGGTTCGAATCCCGTTTCCCGCTCCATTTTTTATATAAGACATATAGTTACTTATATGGAAACAGTAGCAGAATTGACGGTTTTAGCAATGGCAATGTTCTTAGCGGCATTTTTCTGTTTGCGAGTTTTGTTCATACCACAGAATTCTCAGAGTGCTATAGAAAAAATTTATGAAGTCGAAGAGAAAATATCGGAAAAATGACAGAGTACTCGTTAAGACATTTTGCGGATATAACATTTGTGTAACTTTAAAAAAAAGATACATTGCCAATAATTCAGAATATAAATTAGGCGTTGACGGCTGGGAAGCACAAATTACTAATCAAAAAGAAGTTAACAAATTGCGCGCATCTGGGGTACCATATGAAAAAGGTGAAAAACCAATAGTTTTTGTAGCTGATTGGGAAATCATCAAAAAGTGTGCCACGAAGTAGGGCGCCCAGAAACCTTATATAGCTAAATATTGTAAGAAAGCATAGTGTTTTGTGGCAAAGTAATCATATAGACTATTTACATTGACACTATAGGAGAAGAATGGCTAAAAAAAATTATGTCTTAGACACTAGCGTTTGTTTGACTGACGCGGAAGCTATATACAAGTTTGAAAATCATGATATTTTTATCCCACTTAAGGTTTTAGAAGAAATTGATGGCCACAAGAAGAGACAAGACTCGGTAGGCTCAAATGCGAGACAATTTATAAGAACTCTTGATGAGTTAAGAGGAAAAGCCAATCTTGAAAAAGGGGTTAGGATTGGGAAAGGCTATGGCATTTTAAAAGTAATATCGTATTCTGTATTGAAAGAGGTAATATTTCCGCCAGATTTAGATATAAGGCACCCCGACCACACGATAATAGCAACAGCGATGGCCATACAAATACATGCAGAGAACAGAAAGACCATATTGGTCTCCCGCGATATAAATATGAGGGTTATTTGCGATTCTATTGGGATTGCAGCCGAGGATTATGACTCAGAAAAGGCAATTGCTTCCTTTGAGGAACTTTATAATGGGTTTATTGTACAATCTTTTGATGATGAAATTATTGAGAGATTCTATTCTGGCGAGGATATCACAATGAGAGAAGATGAGGCAGAAACTATAATGTTTCCAAATCAATATATTATGATGGTATCGAATGCAAATGACAAAAAATCAGCGCTAGCAAAGTTTAAAAATCATCATGAACCTCTTCAGAAGGTAATACACAAAAATCTTCCTGATTGGAATATTGATGCCAGGAACAAAGAACAAGCGTTTGCTATTGACATGTTGATGAATCCAAATATTAAAATTGTTTCGCTTGTTGGAAGAGCCGGCTCCGGCAAAACGTTGTTGGCGATTGCTGCAGGTCTGCAACAAACAATTGGCCTCCGCGCCGAAAACAACCACTATTCCCGTTTGATTGTTTCTAGACCTGTACAACCTCTAGGCAAGGATATAGGTTTTTTGCCGGGTTCCATGGAAGAAAAAATGCTTCCTTGGTTAATGCCAATCCAAGATAATTTAAAGTTTTTAATGGGAGATAGAACCTCATTAGAAATGTATATGGAGAAAGGTAAAATTGAGATTGAAGCACTTACTTATATTCGTGGCCGCTCCATTTCAAATGCATTTATTGTTATTGATGAAGCACAGAATCTTACTAGGCACGAAATCAAGACAATAATTACCCGCATCGGCGAGGGAACCAAAATTATATTAACCGGCGACGTCGAACAAATTGATAATGTATATGTTAATGAGACTTCAAATGGGTTAGCCCATGCGGTAGAAAATTTTAAAGAGTACCCGATTGCAGGGCATATGACCTTTAAGAAGGGCGAGAGATCTGAATTAGCGACTCTTGCATCAAAAGTCTTATAGAACCTAAACAATCAAAAAAATATGTGTTATATTATATAAAAGGAAGGTTATTATGACAACTGAAAAAGATATTGAGAACTTGATTAACGAAGAAGAGGCAACTAGAAATGACGTGTTAGCCATGGCAGTTTTGCCCGATAATGAATTAAAAAACATGTTAGTTGAATATGTAGGGACGAAATTTGACAAGGAAGAGGTCACGGTTCAAATGATTGTGGATGCTCTGGCTCATGAATTCCCAGAATTTGTCTTCTCATTTGCAGAAGAAAACTTTATACGTGGTTACCAATTAGGATTAGACGATGCTTATAAAACAGTTGCAGGAAATGCACAAGAAAAGATTGCAGAAAAACTCTGACTTTTATACACCCTCGGGAATACATGTTTATTTCAAAGACGAAATTATAAACGATGTAGACGCCGAAGTAGTGATATCGAAAGTGGAATCAAAGATCCCGCTCCATTTATTGTCAGAGATAGAGATGATAATTGTTGGCTGGTTTGACGAATTTGAAAAAAGATCAGTAAACGCGTTTTATGATTCTGGAACAGTTTACATAACAAACATGCAAGATAGTGAAGAAGATATGTTTGATGATATAATTCATGAAATTTCACACTCTCTTGAAGAAGCTCATGGATATTTTATCTACGGTGATGAAAAAGTTAAAGATGAATTTTTAAAAAAGCGCGCCTTCCTTCACGATTTGCTCTGGAAACTAGACTACAAAGTACCGAAAAGCCTCTTCGGCGATGTAGAGTTCAACACAGAATTTGACGACTTTCTACATAAGAAAATTGGATACTCAAAACTATCTCCAATATGCCAAGGCCTGTTTGTGAACGCATATGCTGCTACCTCACTGAGAGAATATTTTGCTACGATGTTCACAGAATTTTACTTAGATTCAGATCACTCATACTTGAAAAAATTGTGCCCAATACTATATAAAAAGATTTTTCTACTCCAAGATCCGAATAAGCTTGACAACGAATATTAAGTCGGTTATACTAATGGTAAGGAGAGGCACAACATGGCACACATATCATATTCAGAACTAAAGGATTGGGATTTTTGTCCCTTTTATCACAAACTTACACGCGTCGAAAAAATCGATGGATTTACCGGGAATGAATATACGGCATTTGGATCGGCTTTACACTCTGTGTGTGAAAAAAAGTTGCTTCAAAAAGAAATAGAGGATGATTTTTTTGTCAAAGAGCTAAAAAAGAACATTGCGTCTTTAGACGAAGACCATGAAATAAATAAAAAGCTCGTTCTTGATATGATTGGTCAAGGCAAAAGAATTATTCCTGAAATTGAAGATGCATTGAACGAGTATTTTGAAGAATATGAAGTACTTGCTGTTGAGATGCCTTTAATGGAAGATATTCCGGACGAAGAAGATTATAAATTTAAAGGCTTTATAGATGCCATTGTAGCCACTCCAGACGGAAAGATACATATCTTTGACTGGAAGACTTGTTCTTGGGGCTGGGACACCAAGAAACGCAGCGAACCTATGATTACCTATCAACTTACCTTATATAAAAACTATTTTTGTCAAAAGACAGGCGCCGACCCAAAAATGGTAGAAACCCACTTTGCATTACTCAAAAGAACCGCCAAGAAAAATCCGGTAGAGTTTTTTAGAGTAACGAGCGGCCCGAAAAAAACTGAAAATGCGCTTAAATTATTGAGTAAAGCACTATACAATATAAAAAACAAGCGATACATTAAAAATCGGTTGTCTTGTACAGGTGGCTACGGCTGCAAATTTTTTAACACGGAACATTGCCCATGAGGAACAAATGAAAAAGAAAAAGATACTAGTAATATCAGATCACCCCCTATCTCCCTCGGGGGTTGGAACCCAAACAAAATATTTTATTGAAGCTCTATTAAAAACAGGGAGATATAAATTTGTATGTTTAGGGGGCGCCATAAAACATAATAACTATAACCCTATAAAAGTAGAACCATGGATGGATGATTGGGTTATCTATCCAATCGATGGATACGGAAACCACGAAACCATAAGATCGGTTCTCCAAAAAGAGAAGCCTGATCTTTTGTGGTTTATGACCGATCCAAGATTCTATGAATGGTTGTGGGAGATTGAGAACGAAGTACGGGCCCATATCCCAATGGTTTATTACCATGTTTGGGATAATAAGCCTGTCCCATATTTTAATAAAGCTTGGTATGACTCAAACGACGAAGTCGTAACCATTTCGAAGGTTACAGATGATATTGTCCGAGCAGCCTCTCCAGAAGCTTACGGCCGCAGGATCCCACATGCAGTCAACTCGTCTGTATTTTACCAATTTAAAGATGCTGAGTCGAAGAAAAGAGCAGCCGATCTCAGAAAACAAGTTTTAGATGTTTCAAAAAATCATAATAGCCCAAATAAGAAAATCTTTTTCTGGAATAACCGGAATGCCCGTCGGAAACAATCGGGTACTCTTATTTGGTGGTTTAAGGAATGGTTGGACAAGGTCGGCCAAGATAAAGCAACTTTGTTAATGCACACCGATGCAAAAGACCCCCATGGACAAGATCTCCCTCATCTTATTGAACACCTCGGCCTCACCGACGGCCAAGTTTTAATTTCTACAAACAAGATAGCCCCAGAGGAATTGGCCAATATGTATAATGCAGCAGACTATACAATTAATATATCTGATGCAGAAGGGTTTGGTTTGGCAACCCTTGAATCTTTGTCATGCGGAACTCCAATAATTGTTAATATGACCGGGGGCTTACAAGAGCAGGTTACTAATGGAAAGGAGTGGTTTGGGTGGGGAATTCAACCATCCTCGAGAACCGTCATTGGTTCTCTTCAGGTCCCTTATATTTATGAGGATAGGATGAATCAAGGAGACTTTGAAGAAGTCCTCAACAAAGCAATTAAAAACAGTAAGAAATCATATGAGAAAATGTCCAAAGGCGGCCTCAATCATGTAAAAGAGAATTATAGTTTTGAAACCTTTGAAAGACAATGGGTTGAATTTATTGATGAAACAATGGAGAAACACGGCTCATGGGAAACAAGAAAAAACTATGCTCGATGGACACTTAAGGAGATAGCATGAAAAAGAAAATTCTTTTAAGAGGCCCCCTACTAACAAGAAGCGGGTACGGAGAACAAGCGCGCTTTGCCCTCAGAGCGCTGCGCGCACATGAAGATAAATTTGATATCTTTATCCAACCCTTGGAATGGGGCAAAACTTCCTGGGTTAATGATTTAAATGAAGAGAGAGAATGGATTGATCAGATAATAGAGAAGAGCATTTTCTTCATTCAACAAGGTGGCAAATTTGATTATAGTCTACAAGTCACCGTTCCTAACGAATTTGAAAATATTGCAACAACTAATATCGGGTATACCGCCGGCATCGAAACTACGAAAGTGGCGCCCCAATGGTTAGAAAAGAGCAATATTATGGACAGACTTATTGTTGTATCCAACCACTCGAAAGATATATTCGAAAAGAGTGTGTATACGGCGGTTAACCAAACGACCAAAGAAGAAATACCTTATATTCTTCAAACACCCATCGATGTGGTTAACTATCCTGTTAAAAAGTATGAAAATCTACCAGAAGTAGAGTTGGAATTAGAGTACGACTTTAACTTCCTCTGTGTTTCTCAGATGGGTCCCCGCAAAAACATACCAAACTTGATTAAATGGTTTATAAGAGAATTCAAAGATGATGAAGTCGGATTGGTAATCAAAACAAATATAATGAAAAATTCTTTAATAGACAGGCTGTCTACAGAAAATACAATTAAACAAATTATAAATTCCGAAACAAAAGATAAGAAATGCAAAATATACCTTTTGCACGGAGATATGACCGATGAAGAGGTTCACTCTTTATATCTTCACGAGAAGATTAAGTCTTTTGTTTCTTTGACACACGGCGAAGGCTTTGGTCTTCCGTTGTTTGAGGCGGCCTACTCTGGACTACCGGTTGTTACAGTTGGGTGGTCAGGTCAGTGCGATTTCTTATTTGATGAAAAGAGAAAGCCGCGGTTCTATGATGTATCATTTGATATACAACCTGTCCAAGAAGAAGCTGTCTGGGATGGAGTTGTTCAGAAAGATAGTATGTGGTCTTTTGCAAGAGAAGACTCTGCTAAAAGCCAGATGAGAAAATGTTATGATGATGTAACTGCCGGCAATGACTCTGCATGTGAATATGTTTCGGAGTTAAACGAAAGATTTAACAAACATAAATTATATGATCAGTTTGTTGATTCAGTTTTGCAAGCCGGCCAATCCAACACCGGCGAATCAAAAGTTGTTGTGCTGTGAAAAAAATAGTTTACTGCGGTCAATTTCATGACCTGACTGGTTACGGAATTGCCGCTAGAAGCTATTTAAAATCAATAGATTCACATATATCTAATAATGATGATGTCGAATTAAAATTATATTCGACAGTAATACAGCCAGACGAAAACCTGAATTCAGAAGATGCTGAACTGATAAACAAATACATCTTCTCAAATCAAAGCGAACTAGAAGAATACGTCTCAAGCAACGATTATATTTGTTTGTGGCATATGCCGACTCCCCTCCCGCTGTTCGCAGATGAGAGATTCAAAACAACAGCAGGATTAAGCAACTCGTTGAGAATGATTATAGATTCGTCATCATCCAATTATCATTTAATAGTTTGGGAGACAACAGATATTTGTACAGAATGGAAAGAAACTCTTAAGTATTTTAAGCCGGATGGAATTATAACGGCCTGTCAATTTAACAAAGAGGTATTTGACAACTACAACGATAATGTCACGGTCATCCCGCATCCGATCGTAGAAGATCACGACACCCATACTCCACAGAAAATAGATATTCCATTTTCGTTAGATGACAAATTTACAATTTTAACTATGTCTCAATGGACCCACAGAAAGGGGTTTGATAAAATTGTTTCTGCATTTTTAATGGAATTCGAATTTGATGCTGATGTTGCGTTAATTGTAAAGACCTATCCGAGCCCAACACACCCGACACCTGAACATATTATAAAAGATATTCAGATTGCTAAATCAAAAACCGATGATCCAAAAGCAAATAGTAATATTGTATTAATAACCGAATTCCTGAAAAAAGAACAAATTAAATGGCTATTTGATAAATCAAATGTATACGCGTCTGCAACAAGAGGCGAAGGTTTTGGGCTCACTCTGTTCGAATCTGTCATAAACAAAAAGCCGGTTATAGCACCCATACATGGCGGCCACGTCGATTATCTAAGTGAAGAATATAGCTATTTGGTCGAAGGTTATTATGACTGTTGCAACACTAGTGATCCAACTTATTCTCAAAATAGTCTTTGGTTTGAATGCAGCGTAGTATCTCTTAGAAAACAGCTCCGAGCAGCCTATAGCGATTGGAAAGAGAAGAAAATTGAAGCCAAGGGGGCCGCGGCCTATAAACACCTGCAAAACTTAAAAGACTTTCAATTAGAAAATGTTGGAGAGAAATTAGTTAATTTCTTAGAAATGAATAGAAGCAAGACAATCAATAATATTTTGTCTTCAAAACCTATGTTATCGGACAAGCTAGAATATCTCAAGGATATCCACAAAGGAGAAACCTTATATATTTTAAACTGTGGACCATCACTAAATGAGTATAAAGCAGAATACTTAAAAGATTTATTGAAAGATAAGCCTGTTTTTGCAATCAAGCAAGCATATAACTATTTTCCAGAGGTAACCGATTACCACTTCTTCAATTGTAGCAATCTTCCAGTAGAAGAAAACAATAAGAAAATCACGCAACATTATTCATATGAAGCCCACAGACCGGTCACAATAGCAAGCAGTAATTATGAAATAGGAGCGCGCTGGTCGTACATACAGAAGAATGATATTTTCTTTAAAATTCCAATTCGGACCGAAATAAACAACGAATTTGTCACAGTTACAAAGAAATTTGAGGATTTTTTAATCGACAAGAACTTGACAAGGCCGTGTGGACCGGGTATAATGTATGAAACAGTGTTTTATATGGCTGTTCATTTGGGGTTTAAAGAGATAATTTGTATTGGATGGGATTTGCGTCAAGAAGACGCCAACGAAAACAACTATGAACACTTCTATAAGAACGATAAAAAGCTTATAAATAAGGGTGACGTCCTAGACTGGGAGATAAAAACCACCAGAGACGCGTCAAAAGAATTATATTATTGGTTAAAAGAAAAGAATATAAATATTAAAGTTGCTTCATCGAGCGCTGTTTACGAAAAAATAGAAAGAGTTAAAATATGAAAACATATATAATTGCCGAGATAGGGATCAATCATAACGGCAGCCTGGAAGTAGCAAAGAAGCTTATTGATATTGCGGCCGTTGCCGGATGCGATGCTGTCAAATTCCAGAAGAGAAATCCCGACGTATGTGTACCCGAGCACCAAAAGACTGTGCAACGTGAGACTCCGTGGGGAACAATGTCATATTTGGACTACAAATACCGTATGGAATTTGGCAAAGAGGAATACGATTTAATTGATGCTTATTGTAAAGAAAAGGGGATCGAATGGTCCGCATCTCCATGGGATATGGACAGTCTAGAGTTTCTGCAACAATATGACATACCATTTATTAAAATACCATCAGCTATGATAACGAATGAAGAATTGATGAGAGCTTCTGCCCGGACTGGAAAAGAGGTTATTTTTTCCACAGGCATGAGTACCTTAGAAGAAGCTGACAAAGCAGTTGAATGGATGAGAGAGGAGAGTGCTGACTTTTCATTGCTTCACTGCAATTCGACATATCCCGCTCCGCTAGAAGACTTAAATTTGAAGTGTATTCAAACATTGAAAGACCGTTATAACTGCGATGTTGGATATAGCGGCCATGAATTTCGTTTGGGAACAACTGTAGCCAGTGTTTATTTGGGCGCCACAATTATCGAGCGGCATATAACACTAGACCGCACCATGTGGGGTTCTGACCACCTAGCATCAGTTGAGCCACAAGGTCTCATTAAGCTTGTTAAGGGAATTAGAGAATTAGAGATAGCTTTAGGTGACGGTATTAAACGCGTTACAAAAGGTGAAGAACCAGTTAGAAAGAAATTAAGAGGCAATTAGTGAACGTTTTTGAACACCACCGCGCTCGGAATACGTTCCAAGAATGGTCGACTGCGGACTGTAAAACCTTTTTTCCTAGTTTTAGCAACAACCTAGTTGTTACACCAGATATAACCTACCAGAACAAAGAAGGATTCTCTGATTATAAAGGAAAGACACTTATGTTAGTCGGTGGTGGGCCATCCGCTAACAATGATTGGGATTCCAGAGAGTATGACTATCTCTGGTCTATAAATCATTTTTTTAAAAACGAAAAATTAAAAAATATGCAGGTACATTTAGCAATGATCATGGGAGAACCAGACATAACGTCAGAAGATTTTCTTTCATATCGTGATCTACATCAGACTTATGTTGGATTTGAGATTCATGATCGGTGGTTACAACATTCCTTTGATAATTATAGTAATTATTTCTGCATGCATACCAGATTTTATGGAAGGCTAGGAGCAGGTGCCCGAATGAAGATATTTGCTGCCCAGCTTGGGTTTGACAAAGTATTGTTTACGGGATTTGATGGACCAGAAGCTATTTTTGATGGCGACCATGCGTTTGAGCCGGGAAAGACAACCCTACCGGGCGTTTTTCAAAACTTACGTGTTGACAACGTAAGCTACTTTTGGAAAAATCAATATGACTATTTATGGGAGTACCTCCACACCTTATATCCGAATACAAAATTTGTAAATATTGGCGGAGGAGAAAAATATCATGAAAAAGCTTGATGAAATATGTGTTATTGTACAAGCAAGACTCGGCTCTCAAAGGGTTCCACAAAAAATGATAAGAACCTTTTCAGGGACAACTCTTATGGACATATGCTTAGAAAAGTTATCAGCGTCCTCATATATACCAAATAAGAATATTTATGCATCAGTATATGAACCAGAATTGATAGAGATTTCGAAAAAGTACCCAGTAGAGATTTTTACTCGCTCCGAGGCCTCCGCAAATTCTGAAGGCACCCCGATGTCTGAAATGTACGAATGGTGGGACAAGCTTCCTTTTAAATATTGCGTACTGGTTAATGCGTGCGCCCCATTCTTAAAACTTGAAACAGTGGAAAAGTTCGTTGAGTATTATGCCGGCCAAAAATCCGACGGACTATTTGGAGTGGTTGAGAAAAAAAACTATTATTGGGACTCTAATTTTAATTTGGTCACCCCATGGCCCCAGGGCCAGGCAGTCATGAACACAAAATTTGTTGATACTACTTATGAGGCCGCCCATTGTCTTTATGCCGGCAGAATGTCAAAAATAGAAAAAAGCGTCTGGATGGGCGATTTTATGATCCCCGGGGATATTGAGTTGTATCCGATGAACGAAAGAGAGGTTTTTGATATCGACTATGAGTGGCAATTTGAGTATTATGAAAATTTATACAATTCAGGAGTAAGATAATAATGTTTTATATATTTGAGATGGCAAATAACCATCAAGGCAGTGTTGAACACGCCAAAACAATAATTAATGAATTTGCCAAAGTAGCAAACGAGACAGGAGTAAACGCGGCTATTAAATTACAATTTAGACAGCTAGATACGTTTGTTCATGAAGATTTTAAAAGCTCTGATTTGAAGTTTGTGAAGAGGTTTAATTCTACAAGATTGTCAAAAGAGCAGTTTAGTGAAATAATAGGACACATACGAGCTTCTGGTCTGACTGTCATAGCAACCCCCTTTGATAACGAGTCTCTACCGTGGCTTAAAGATCTGGGAGTCTCTATCGTTAAGGTCGCCAGTTGTTCTATCGATGATTGGCCACTATTGAACGATATCTGCAAGATAAACAAAAAGATTATTATATCCACCGGCGGAGCAGAGATGGAAACCCTTAGAAAAGTATATTCGCTATTCAAACATAATAATCGCGATTTCGCGTTTATGCACTGTGTTGGTGAATATCCAACCCCTATCGAATGTTCGAACTTGGCAAGAATTACAAAGCTAAAAGAAGAATTCCCAGATATTGAAATTGGTTTCTCGACCCATGAATCTCCGGCCGTTGATTCTGTCGCTCCGCTAGCGACCGCCATGGGCTGTACAATCGTCGAGAAACATGTTGGGGTACCTACAGACACAATCTCCCTCAACGCGTATTCTAACACCCCTGAGCAGATGAAAAAGGCTATTGTAGAAATACAAAGAACCGAGGCTGCACTCTCTGGGATATCAACTACCGAAAAACAAGCCCTTGGCGCCCTTAAGCGGGGCGTTTACCTAAAAACGAAAGTCGAAGAAGGACATGTTTTCTGCGAAGATGATTTCTATTATGCGATGCCGTGTCAAAACAATCAGTATAATGCATCAAACGTTCCAGATTTGGTAGGAACGATAGCGACAAAAGCTCTTGGCACTGATGAACCCCTAGACAAAGCTTCAAATCGAACTACGCTTGATGATAACATTGTTAATAGAATTGTAAAACAATCAATTAGAATACTCTCTGAGGCAAAAATTCCAATGTCTGGTAACGAAGGTGTCGAGATTTCTGCGCACTATGGATTGCAAAGGTTCTCTGAATATGGAGCACTTATTATTGATAAGATAAACAGAGAATATTGCAAGAAGATTATTGTTGTTGCTCCCGGCCAAAGCCATCCAATGCACAGGCATATTAAGAAAGAAGAGGCGTTTGAACTACTTCATGGGAAATGTATACTAACGCTGAATGGAACAGAAATTAATATGACCAGAGGTAAGCCAATCTTGATCTCAAGAGGAGTAGATCACAAATTTCGCAGTGATACCGGGTGCATAATTGAAGAAATTTCAACAACACACATCCCGGGCGATTCAATCTATCAAGATCCAGAAATTAACACCCTTCCGCTGTCCGAAAGAAAAGTAAAAATTAGGTTAAAATGAAATTAAACTTTACAAACTCAGAGAATAAAAAAATATCTGTTGATGTTATAAAACCAAACCACGATAGTGATTGGCAATCTTTGATTGACTGCGACAACAGGGAATTCGAATTCGAGTTCGCCTACGATGGAAATATAACAACGGGCCATGGCATAAGGGGCGACGATGCCTTGTGGCTCCCCCTTAGTGAAGGCATGGGAGTGAAGATAGTTTCTGACAATCCCAAGTACCAGAGTTTAGAATCCTCAAAAGAGACTGTTGATCTAATAAAAGAAAAAAACAGCATAGTGTTTCCATCGATTGATAATAGCAGTATTGTAGAAGATGAAAAAACAGGAAGTAGATTTTTGCTTATTATTATGGAAAACATGGGCCCCGAGAGCAAAACAATACGAGTACCCGTATTCGTCCCGAATGAACACAAAGCTTTTATAGCATCTTCTCTTCAAGTTTCCCCCAGTGTGGCCACAAAAGTAGCCAGAGAGATCACTTCTATGAAACTTTGTCCAGAAGATGAATGGTATAAAAGTATAAATCTCATAAATGGAAAAATCGTAGATTTCCATCGTTTTAAAATTATGAATGAACGATATTTTATGCCATCTAATGGAAAAACTTCTGTAGAATTATTAGAAATTTATAGAGGAATGGTGAACAGATATAAAACCGTTCTTGATTCTCATGGGTATCCGAAATGGAAAGGTAAGATTTACCAAGGGTTTGCCTTCGACAATGGGTGCTTGATGGAAGGATATCTTTCAGGAAATGATATGTATGACTCATACTTGAAGTTACCATTTGTTCCATACAACAAATGCGCAGGCAAGAAAGTTTTAGATATTGGTTCAAACCAGGGGTTCTTCTCGTTTCAGGCAGCACTCCATGGCGCTCACAGCGTACTTGGAATTGAGATGACCGAGCAAGATGTTTTGGCAGCAAGAGATATAAAAGAGATTACCAAGCTTGATAATGTCAATTTTATTCATGGTGATGCGATTAAGCATATCATGGAGTCGGATGAACATTATGGGTTAGTGGTATTCAATTCGGTTTTACACCAAATCTATCCAAATTTTGAAGGATCAGAAGAATTCATGACAAAACTAGCTAGCATGACTGACTACCTGGCGCTAGAATTACCGCTAAACCATCCGTTAATGAATATCACCCCGGCCCAAGTAGAAGAAAATCTTCGCAAATATTTTAAAACTGTAAGGTTAATATACATATATGATGCCTATTCAAGTGGATATCGAGCAAATTATGTCTGTTATGCGTGAAAATAATGAATTACGATGAATATTTTAAATTATGTCGACAAGCTTACGACAAGCCGGCCCCAAATGCGCCAATTGAGAGCTTCTACGAGAAGCCTGTAAACATACTGCCAACAGAGTCCTTTGTACAAAGGTATCATGATTTGGTAGAAGCGTTGGCCATAAAAGTCTCGACCGATTTTGACAGTGGCCTCGACTGCAATAACGACAATATTATGATGAAACATGAGAATATATGGAAATTTCATAATGAATTGCTGGGCTTATCAAATATTTTAGTGCCTTATCTTGAAGAAAACAAATATGGCTGCCACCTATATGTTGACAAAATATATATTTATAGGACCTGCAAATTAGAAAGCAGAGTGTCGTCCTATGAGTGGCATTACGATAACAACCCAGATGAGATAGTTAAAACACTGATTTACTTAAACGATGTAACTAAAAAAAATTCCCCATTTGAATACTTGCAAAGTCCCAAGGGCACAGGTGTCTTGGGCTTATGTACCAGAAGGGGGACGGACACATGGTATCCTCCTCCAAACAATTCTAGAGTTGGACATCTTATAGAAGGGTTAACAGAAAAAGGGTTTGTCCCCACGCAGGTAGAGGGTAAAAAAGCCACGGCGATATCATTTATTAACAATTCTATTCACCGCGCAAACCCCGTGGTAGAAGGATACAGGGATGTTGTAAACATCAGAGTAAAACCAACCTTACAAAAAGCTCCAGAATATACAAACCCGATGTTCACAACAAGTTACGAAATTTCTGGAGTTGTAAACAGAAACCCTGCTCCGGCATGGACAATCAAACATTAGGAAAAACATGAATTATAAAGAAGAGCGCCCATGGGGCACATTTGAAAATCTTTTAGACGAAGAATATTGCAAGGTTAAGCGCCTTGTTATTAAGCCAGGTCATCGCCCGAGCTACCAGTACCACCATAAGCGTAGTGAGCACTGGGTGATTGTTCAAGGAACCGCTACGGTCACTCTAGATGACAATGAGAAGACCTTAATAGCAGGCCAAAATATTTATATTCCAAAAGGAAGCAGCCATAGAATTCAAAATATAGGCGAAGATGATCTGATTTTTATTGAGGTACAATGTGGAACGTACTTTGGAGAAGATGATATAGTGAGACTTCAAGATGATTATAGAAGATAACTTTCCATGGGAATATATAAGATTTAATATTGATTCTCGTCTTTTATGGTACAATAATCCTAAATGTTGTTCAACCACGATAAAGAGTATTATTGGGAATTGGCAAACCCAGGCCGGAGACGATCAAAGACTTAAGATTAGTAAAATTGATGAATACACAAGTTTTGGTTTTGTTAGAAACCCATACGAAAGGATTTTTTCTGCTTATAAAATGTTAAAGGCTTTAAATACTATAGACTACTCAGCACCAAAACTGCGGAATCCTCAACCACCAGCATCAAATTTTGAAGATTTTGTAAAACAAGTTGTCGGAGGTCATTATTGGAATGACCACATTGACCCACAAGTTAAATATTTGCCTGTCATGATTGATAATATAAAAATAGATTTTATTGGCAAGGTAGAAAATTTTAATAATGACTGGGTGGCTCTACAAGAAATTATAAATTATAAGCCCATAAAGAATATAAAAGATATTCCAAAAATACAACCAAAATCTTTAATTAAGAATTTAAATATAAAAGTAGTAAAAGCTGAGTACGAATCTATTAAAAAAGAAATGAGCTATTCAACAATTAAAAAGATACAAGAATTTTATCGCGATGATTTTATTAATTTTGGATATGATATCGAAGATTTCGGAGACTTTAAGATTACATGAATCAATATAAAGTATTAATACCATCAGCCGGTTTAGGGACACGCTTGGGAGATTTCAGCAAGAATCTTAACAAGGCCTTAGTATCTCTTGATAACAAACCTGTAATATCACATGTAATTGAAAAATTTCCTAAGCATATTGAGATTGTTGTTGCGCTAGGTCATAAAGGAGAGCTGGTAAGAGATTATCTCCAAATGGCACACTCAGATCGTCAAATTACTTGTGTGGACATTGAGAATTATTGTGGAAATGGTTCGGGTCTTGGTTTGACGATCTTAGAATGTAAGGAATATTTACAATGTCCGTTTATATTCTGTCCCAATGATACCGTTATTTTAGAAGAAGTACCTGAGCCATCTACAAACTGGGTTGGTTTCGCAGAAGTTGAGAATAACCACCATTATCGTTCATTTAAGTTGTCTGATAACGGCTTGGTTGAAAGAGTGTGTGAGAAAGAAGAAATTCTATCATACGATACAAAGCCGTATATTGGTTTGGCCGGTATAAAAGACTATGAGGCTTTCTGGAAAGCGATGGAAGATGGTAAAAAATATGGCTCTATCAAAATTGGAGAGTCATTTGGTATCCGTGATATGGTGAAAGAAAATATAGAATTCAAAGCTAAACAATTTACATGGTATGACACAGGGAACCTTGAAAGCCTAAAAGCAGCAAGAGAACTAGTAAAATCAAAAGATGCACCAGAAATACTGGAAAAAGCCAATGAAGCAATCTGGTTTGTTAATAATAGAGTAATTAAATATAACAGTGACCCGCGATTCATCTCAGATCGTGCCACCCGCGCTGAACTACTGAAAGGGTATGTTCCCGAGATAACCAATGTAAGAGAAAACATGTACTCTTACAGAATGCTCACAGGCAAAACAATGTCCAAAGCAGCAAGCTACAAAACGTTTGAGCGTCTTTTAAATTATTTGATGTTCTTTTGGGAACCGGCCGATTTAAGCGATGAGGAAGTCGAAGATTTTAAGAATGTATGTGAAAAATTTTATAAAGAAAAAACCGAAAAAAGAATTCAATTATATTTCGATAGATTTTCTGAAAAAGATGTGACTGAAACAATAAACGGCGTGGAAGTGCCGACTCTTGAATATCTGCTATCCGGAATTGACTGGGAACGATTGTACGCCGGCCAACCAACAAGGATACATGGGGACTTACATTTTGAAAATATACTAGTTGCTGAAACAGGCGACTTTTATTTATTAGACTGGAGACAAAACTTTGGAGGAATCACATCGCATGGTGACATATATTACGATCTGGCCAAGTTACTTCATGGTCTCATAGTTTCTCACGAACTCATAAATAAAGATTGTTACGAGATAAACCAAATGGACAATGTCATAACTTATGATTTATACCGCAAACATTGTTTGGTTGAGAATGAAAAACAATTTTTTCGATTTTTAGAAGAAAATGAATTTGATATATACAAAGTTAAGCTATTAACATCGCTGATCTTTTTAAATATTGCACCCTTACATCATTATCCTTTTTCAAAGATGTTATTTTACTTAGGAAAGGAAAGTCTGTATAATTTAACTAAGGATATAACATGACTAAACTTTTTATTGGGCCCATGAGTAAAAATATAGTTGACACTGTAATTAAATATTGCCGTGAGAACAAAGTCAATATTGGTTTGTTACCGTCAAGAAGACAAATAGAATTCGACGGCGGATATGTTAATAATTGGAGAACACACGACTTTATAAAATATGTTTCAAAGAGCAGTCATGTAACCTTACAGAGAGATCACGCCGGCCCGCTACAAGGTAAAGATCCTGATGACGGTACCGAGTCGCTAATCTTGGATGCAAGCTTGGGATTTGACTATTTACACATTGATCCTTGGAAAGCACACCCAGAACTTGAAGACGGGATAAGGGAGACTATCAAGCTTATTAAGCTATGCAATGATGTTAACCCAAACTGTTCTTATGAGATCGGCACCGAACAGGCGATTAGGCCATATTCTGCCGCCGAATTAGAGACTATAATAACATCCGTAAAAGAAGGGTTAGGAGAAAAGTTGTTCAGCGCCGTCGCCTATGCCGTAATTCAAGGAGGTACAGGAATAGAAGGTACTAGAAACATCGGCAAATTTGACACCTCAAAGTGCAGTCAGATGATTGATATATGTGTGTCTCACGATCTTATGTCAAAAGAACACAATGGAGATTACCTTACTCCCGATGATATCAAGATGCGCTTTAAACTAGGCTTATCAGCCATTAATATAGCCCCGGAATTCGGAGTTATAGAAACACAGTGTATTTTAGAAGAAATTCTAAATCATTTTGATGAAGAATCGTTAAATAAATTTTATAAGCTTTGTCATGATTCTGAAAAATGGGTTAAATGGTTACCATCTTCTATAAATTGCTGTACAAATGAAATGAAAAAACATGTTATAATAAGAACATCTGGCCATTATGTGTTCGCTTCGGAAGAATTTAAAGCATTAAAAGCTAAATTCCCCGGTGTAGATGAAAAAATACAAAGAAGAATTTGTCAAAGAATAGAGGAGATTATGTGCGCAACAAAATTATAGCATTTGACTTAGACGATGTTTTGTGTTATAGAACTACTGAATCGGGAAAAATAGAGAAATATCGCTCTTGTAGACCGTTAAAGCCAATGATTAAAGTAGCAAATCAATGCTACGATGAAGGAAATACCGTCATCGTCTATACTGCCCGCGGAATGACCGGATTTAAAGGAAACATAAATAATATTTATTCCAACTTATATGAATTAACCCTCAAGCAACTGGACGATTGGGGTGTCAAATACCATCAATTGATAATGGGAAAGATCCATTATGATTTATTAATAGATGATAAAGCGGCCAACTCGACAGACATAAGAGGGTATGAAGATATTAAAAGCAGATTTGGTAAATTATGAGTAAAATAGCACTGTGTCTTAGTGGCAAAATTGGAAACATACAAGGTAAGTCGGGATTTTTTAATTCTGATCCGCGTGTTTTGGTTAAAGGTCATGAACACTATAAAAGACATATAATGGACAAGAACGATGTCGATGTATTCGTACACTGTTGGGATAAAGAACTGGAAGAAAAAACTTTAGAACTCTATAACCCTGTTAAAAGTGTATTCGAAGACCAAATTTATTTTGATATCCCCGAATATGTTAAAGGAGAAGAATCCAGAAAGAACAATCATTACAGCAGATGGTATTCCAACAAAATGGTTAACCAATATCGAAGAGAATACGAAATTGAAAATGGGTTCGAATATGACTTCGTCATGACCACTCGATTTGATTTAGCATTTGAAACTGATATTATATTTGATAATTTTAATAACGAATTCTTTTATTCTGGAAAGTGGTCTGCAGTGGTTGATCGGCATGGAAATGATCTATTCAAAGGCGGCCGCGGGCCATTATATGATCTTGTAAATACTGGACATCCTATTTTGAGGGAATTAAAACTAGAGACAAAGGGTTATCCTGTAAATGATGAAGGGTTTTTAGACCTATGGTTCTTCGCAAATTCAAAAAACTCGTCGGACTTCTTTTCCCTATATGACAACTTAGACGAATATAATAAACCCGGGAACTGCGATACAGACTCAAGCGGCAGAATTTCTAACCATAGACTCGTGAAATATCATTTACAGAATCTTGATTTGCTAAGTAAATTAAAATTTGAATTTCACATGTTTGATGATTTTCCAGAGGTTAGAAGAAAATATTTTGGATGTAGGGCATGATAAAGATTAAAATAAATCCATCTTGCGCATGGGGCAAAGATGAAGAAATTAAAAGGTACATAAAAGCAATTTACGAAAGACAGGAAAAATATGGTGTAAACATATCAGACGAGTATCTTTCCATTGCTGAAGATGTCAACACTAAGGGTTTCACAAAAGTTGAAAGCTTTATAGCCCCCGAAAGATTACAGATTGTAAAACAAGAATTTGAGACAATCAAAGAAAGAGGCGAATTACAATATAGTGATTTTTATACCGAACAAGTCGCTCACCCATTGTTAACCTGTGATTCCGTATTCAATATAGCATTTGATGATAAAGTTATTGAAATCGCAAAGAACTATTTTAATTGCATGCCGGCAATAACCAATGTGCAGCTTAGAAAAAGTAAGGCAACCGAAATACTGGAACAAAGAATCCCCGGCAATGGCCAGACGACCCTGTTTCATTGCGATAAAGATAGTCCACGATTTATCAAGTTTTTCTTTTATCTCGACGATGTAGGTGAGAATAATGGCCCCTTCACATACACCGAGGGAAGCCAAATTCAAAAATTTGATGGCTGGGATTCAAAATATAGATGGGCCCACCGAGAAATAAACTCTATTTACGGCGAAGATAGAATTATTAAATGTACCGGTAATGTTGGTGACCTCATTATCGGAAATACTGCCGGCTTTCATAAGGGCTCAAAGGTAACAGAAGGCGAAAGAATGATTCTATCAATATATTATAGTGTACATCCGACCGAATGGCGCCCGACTTTTGGAGGAAAAATGAGAAAAGAACATTTTGAAAGTTTGCCAGATCATAAGAAACCATTAGCAGATTTTTTAGTTAGGAGTGAAATATGAAAAAGTATGTAATATGTATCCCCGCATCAGATGATTTTGCGTTAGCAACCGCGGTCCTTATTCATTCTATTAAGAAAAACTTGAGAATAGCAGCAGATTGTGATTTCGTCGTGCCCTATAATAATCTCAATGAAGACTCCATGAGCTTGATTAGAAAAGCACACAGCGAGACGATGTTCAAGCCCCCGAGAAATTCAGATTTTTATAAACACATACCACGAACAATTTATGGCGTCGGTAATTTTGATGTGTACTTGTCCTTTGAGACATTTTCTCAGATAGGATACAAAAGAAGTGTCTATTTGGATGCAGATATGTTGTGTACAGGAGATTTTTCGGATATTATTGAAGACGACAAACAAATCATTTGGAAGTTTCCAAATTTAGGAATCCTTGTTGCGGGTGACAAGTATCTTACTGGTCAAGCTTATGATGAAATGGTAAAAGCGGTTATTAACACAGAGATTAAAAACAGGCCAGATGGCGATCAGGTTACGTGCCAGCACTTCTTCAGTCCCTCCAATCCAGATGTCAAAGTTATTTCAAATCATTATAATTTTCAAGAATTTGGCGGAGGGGGCAAAGGCACCCCAGAACACTATGACGAAGAAGCAGATAAAGTAAAAGTAATACACTATAGTGGTCGTCGCAAACCTTGGGGTCCAATTTGGGACGGCGACGACAACAATAAAAATTGCGTTAGATATGCTACTTTGATGAATGAAAACAATGCAGTCAAAATCTGGTATAAATATTATGATGATTTTAGGGAAAAGTGC
>Ga0315338_1001306_pt1 | contig 32921 bp, 30 predicted proteins | sample ASW8metaG_FD_204518 | JGI IMG/M metagenome (GOLD analysis project Ga0315338, IMG submission 204518) | Ammonia-oxidizing marine archaeal communities from Monterey Bay, California, United States - ASW #8 | ecosystem: Environmental > Aquatic > Marine > Coastal | place: USA: California | collected... | reverse complement strand
CATGAACGGACCCGCAAAAAACGTCATCACGATCATAAAATATTTCTTGAGTTCCGTTTCCGTGATGTACATCAATGTCGATGACAGCAACTTTGCCCAATACCTTTGAAAGTTCATGCGCGGCGATAGCGACATTATTAAAAAAGCAAAACGCACTCGCCATATCTTTATGTGCGTGATGACCAGGTGGTCGGCATAAGGAGTAAACCAACGGTTCCTTGTCTAGCAGGAGCTTTGCACCTTTAACGGCGGCCTGCGCACTCGAATAGGCAGAAGAAAGCGTATTTGGGCCTATTGGGCAGTTTGTTGTATTCATATAATAGCCAGCCTTGCCCTGCACATCCCCCGGCATTGCCCTCTGGTATCTAACTGGATGAACATGCGGAAATACTTCTGGGCCCGAACCTTTTACCTGTGCCCAGTCTTCGGATGCGTCCTTCAAAAACCCTATATATCCAGGGTCATGTATTTCTTCTATGGGCGCCCAACCGTAGTCATCCGCTTCAACGCGTCTCAAGCCTGACTCCAAGCTTGCCTGAAGCAGTGTGACTGCCCTTGCCGGTACTTCTGGCGCACGGCGGGCTAACCCTGCATAAAACTGGGCCTGAGGATGGTGGTCTAATTGCCTATCGTCAAATACAACATACATAATGAAATCCGTATATTTACAGGGGCATTTGTGAGACGAATTTTGGAGTTAAGTATGCTTCCAGCCCCTCTATCCCACCTTCACTCCCATACCCACTTTCTTTAATTCCGCCGAAAGGTGTCTCTGGAGTAAAAATAAAGGTGTGATTTATGCCAACCATCCCGGCCTCGATTTTGCTGGATAGCTCAAATGCTGTTCTCTGAGAATTCGTAAAGGCATAAGCTGCCAAACCATAAGGCAAACTATTTGCTTTAGTTACCACTTCATCAAACGTACTAAACCGCATGATCGGCACGAGAGGGCCGAAAATTTCCTCAGAAACCATCCGGGCATTTTCAGGAACATCCGCAAAAACTGTCGGAGGGAAAAAGAAGCCTCTATTTCCTATTCTCCTTCCGCCACAGGTCACCTTTGCTCCTTTTTCAACCGCATCTTCGGCAAAAGATTCCATTGCCTCGAGCCGGCGTCGATTGGCCAATGCACCTATCTGGCAACCTTCCTCAATACCTTGTTTCACGATCAAGGAATTCGAAACCTCCGTGAACCTTTCTACAAATCGGTCGTGGATGCTCTCATGGGCGAAGAAACGGCTCGGTGCGATACAAATCTGACCTGCATTTCTATACTTGTTTATGGCGACAGCTTCCGCAGCCTTTTCCGGATTTGCGTCTGGCATTACGATAACCGGAGCATGACCACCGAGTTCCATTGTTGTTCGTATCATCCGATCGGAAGCCAGGCGTGCGAGTTCTTTGCCAACCGGTATTGATCCGGTAAAAGATACTTTTCTAATTATCGGAGAACTAATCAAATAGGTTGAAACAACAGCCGGCTTACCAAAAACCACATTAAGGACCCCATTTGGTAGGCCCGCATCCTTAAAAGCATTCGCTATGGCAAGTGCCGTCGCCGGCGTTTCTTCAGACGGTTTGATAATGCACGTACAGCCCGCTGCAAGCGCCCCACCAATTTTTCGGGCCGGAGTTGTTGCCGGCACATTCCAAGGTGTAAACGCGACACATGGCCCTAAGGGCTCTTTTAATACAATTTGAGAAACACCAGGAATGCGGGATGGGATTTGGCGGCCATACGCACGCTTGCCCTCTTCTGCATACCAGTCAAGAATTTCCGCCGCGAAAGCAACCTCTATTCTAGCTTCCGAAATTGGCTTCCCTGACTCCAGAGTCAGGCATTTCGCCATCTCTTCAATGCGTTCCCGCATCAATGAGGCTGTTTTTTTAAGTATGCTCGCACGTTGTGATGCGGGTGTATCCCGCCACACAGGAAACGCAGCGTTGGCGGCATCCAATGCAGCGTCAAGATCGTCTTCTGTAGCATGCGGCAGATGCCCCAGGACATTTTCAGTCGCAGGGTTTATGACATCTTCGCCCGGACGATCCTTCGAGAGCCATTCACCGTTTACAAATAGAGACAATTGATCAAACAAGACGAAAATCCTTATCTTATGCTTTTGCTGGATAGGGGTTTTTAACAAGGTCTTTGAGTACGCCGCGTTCATTGACCTCTATTCCAAACTGATCGAAATAGTGCTCTTTTGGGAGAAATTTATCGCCAAGGCGTACCATATGCGATCGCATTTCTTCGGCCAGAGCTTTCTGAAGTAGCGAATACTCAGGCGTATCAATAAGGTTATTCTTTTGAAAACGATCGGCTATATTGTCATAAAGAAGCCAGGGTCCCTCAATAGTCTCAATATAGGTATGGCGCATTGTCCTCACTCCACGATATTCCATGCGGCGCCCTCTAAAGGTCGGAACCATATCTTCGCCGCGCTCATCCAGAACCGTTATCGGGCAAGGGTTCGTAATAAATACCGACCGAGGGCCAAAAGGAGACTGACCAAGTAATGCGCCTGCACAGTCGACCCCTTCAATTTCAGAAGGAATCTGAACTCCGCAAATCCCCAAAAGAGTCGGCATAATATCAATCGTGGAAATAGGAAAATCAGCCTTCGAATTTGCGGGAATTTGTGAAGGGAGCCTCATTATCATCGGCACCCGGATCGACTCATCCCAAGGCCAGCCCTTTTTAAAGACCCCCTGCGATCCGTGCATATCACCATGATCCGAAGTAAAGATGACGAGAGTGTTCTGAGACAGCCCCTGACGCTCTAATTCCTCAAGGAGCCGCCCAAACTGTTCATCTAGGAACGTTATCTGTGCGTAATAACCCCAGACATCTTCTAACGGAAAGTCCGGGCAATTCGGCCGCGCTTTCAGTTCTGACGGATTGTACATATCTAGATAGCGTTTCGGTACCATACGGTATGGATTATGGGGCGGCCCCCATGAAAGAGCCGCGAAAAACGGCTTTTCCTTAGGTTTCTCATCCAGATATTTTAGAAGTTCATCGATCTGAGCTTCCGCGTCATAACCTTCCCAGACATGCTCTTCAGGCCCGTCCCGGAAATATTTAGACCCCAAATAATTATGCTCAAAATTCGCCGCGGCCCAATATCTAAAGCCATACCGACGTCGGCCTTTTGGAACAGGGGCAATACGATCCGGCCCATCAAGGTGCCATTTGCCGATATAAGCAGTATCATAGCCCGCATCAAAAAAGCACTCACCAATGGTTTTATGATCAACCTCAAGGGCAACGTCATTTGTTACAACACCATTTGAAAGAGGATTTTGACCACTGATCAAGCATCCACGATAGGGCCCGCACACCGAAGGAGAAGCAATGGCAGCAGAGAACAAAACACCCTCTCCTGCAAATCTGTCAATATTTGGCGTTCTTACCTGCTCTTCCCCATAGCAACCAACGGAAGACGCTCGCAGCTGGTCGGCAAATACAAAGATTACATTTGGAGACTGTAGGTTCGTCATTTTCTATATCTACTAATCATTCTAAAGATAGGTTCTTTCAGCACATATAAAGTACTAAAACTCCTATCGTGTCAATACACGCACGGCAAAAAAATGAAAAATATAGACTGCCCTGGTTTCTTAAAGGGAAATTACCACGCGCCCGGTATCATTATGAGTAGCGCAAGGATATAAGCACCCCTAAAATTTTCTTCCATATTATGAGCGAAGATCCATCTCAAGGCGGAAACTGTCGGCACGATATGTCAGATGGCCCAAGTATATGACGACGCCCTTGTCATCCTGAATTGATCTCGTTACATCCACGGTAGCGGAGCCAATATCAATTCTCAACAAACTAGCAAAATCTGGGTCCGCTGCACCTACTGTCAAAGTTTGATGTACGCGCCCAATTTTAAGTCTGGGCACCTTACTTAAAACGGGGATAACCGGTAACAGATTGAAGTCCTTCTCAGCCCGTTTATAAATCCGCTCGTCCAGATAAATTTCCAGATGCAGGTGTGGCTCACCCTCATAGCTATGGAGCTTTCTTAAAAAACGATAGTTCTTGGCGTAAATTCCTTCATTACTGATTAAGGGCGGAGCCTGAGTGCATTCTTTGCTTTCCAACAGTTTGGATTCTGTTCCTTCAATCAGCTGAACAAGATCCTTCCAGTCCGAAGCTACTGTCAACCAGTGGTTACCGGTTGCATGAGATGTTACGAATGTCCCCTTGCCCTGACGCCGCCAGATTAATCTCTCAGCTTCCAGCAAATCCATTGCCTGGCGGACAGTAACCCTTGCAACACCTAGCTCTTCAGAAAGTAAGTCAAGGGTGGGAAGCTGAGAATCTACCGGCCATTCTCCCGAACGCATCCGTCTGCGAAATAGGCTTGCAATCTGAACATAAAGCGGGACACCGCGCTCACTCAACGTTTTCCGATTGGGGTATGTACTCATCCGCGATCTTCTCGCCTATTTTGTCTTTTCGTCATTCTCAATATCATTACCCTACAAGGATTGCGTTAGAAACCGGCCTAATACTAATCACGCTAAGCCGAAGCTGACAAAGCCCATCCAAGCTATAGATTTGATGTGCTTAGTTCTTTTGACATCTCTTCAGCGATATGAAGCACCAACTTTCATCAAGGCCGCCCAGCTTTATCACGATTGATGCTATCTTTCAATTTTCCGCTGTAACCTCGAGTGACCCAGAGGCCCTGCCTCAAGTCACCAAAGATTATTTTTTTGACGCAGACCCGTGGCTTGGGCGTTTGCGTATGGTTTTTTAACTACACATATCATTGTCCGGCATTACAATTCCTTCAAGGCGGAACGGCATCAAACCCAATGGCGGAAACCAGTTTCATCGTATCTATGACACGACCAGTTTCAATCCATTTTGGACGGAATGCATCCAGAAATGTCTGTTTTGCGCGCTCAGGATTTATATCAGTTTCATATATAGCCAAATAGTCCCCACGATCTGAGCTCGGCGTTACATTTTGAAAACGAAATGCCGAATGATAAAGACCAGTTCCAAGCATATCCGGAACATGAACGCCATTATACCAACTATTATATTCTTCAATTTTCGTTGGGTCGGTACATTTTGCCTCAACGGCCAAAATACCCGTAACGAGTTGCTCTTTAGTATGATGAGAATTGAAATCTGGACCTACTCTTTTCCATGCGGACATGTCAACGCTTTCTAAGTTGCTATAACAAGACAGCAATTCAGTAGATCCGCGTGCCTCTCCTGTAGCGCTTTCAGTTACCGCCAAAAAGCCAAAATCTTGCTCTTCATTTTTGCAAATTGAAAATCGATAGTCACCATGAGCCTCCCTAAAAGGACCTATGCCATTTTCTCGGTCTTCTCGGATTTCTCGCGATTTTCTCAAGCGGAATCTTTCATAGAGAATACAGTCACCATATTTCTGAACCATTTAAGTCAACCTCATGCGTGTCGTAGAATGATTTGGATACAATGCCGGGTGCGATTTTCATGCACGGCCGCTAGGATATTTCGTCACCTAATTCTTTCAGGCTAGCATCTATCTCTCTGACAATATGGTCGACCTCGTCTTTTGTGATCACCAAAGGAGGCAAGATAGGAATCACATTACTGATCCGCGTAAGCAACCCACGTTTCTTAAATATCTTGGTAAGTTTCTGCGGTATCCCGGCGCTAGCATCAAAGGGGCTTTTCGTTTCTGCGTCGCTAACCAGCTCGACCCCGCAGAACAACCCGTACCCACCGCGAACATCACCGACAAATGGGTATTTTCTCAGCGCCTGAAGCTCCTCAAAAAGATAAGCACCCATTTTTTCTGAGTTCTCAACGAGGTTTTCCCGTTCGATAATTTCAAGATTTTTTAGTGCAGCAGCGCTCGAAACCGGATGACTTCCGTATGTTATAAGATGCCGGAATGTTTCTTTTTCAGATCCGAGAAATGCATCTGCTACATGCTTGCTCGCGATTGCCGCTGATATCGGTAAATATCCACTGCTCAATGCTTTCGCTACTGTGGTTATGTCCGGCTTGACGTCCCAGTGCTCACTTGCAAACCACTTGCCTGTGCGGCCAAATCCCGTAACAACCTCATCAAGAATAAGGAGTATTCCATATTTACTGCAAATTTCTCGTATGGTCGGCCAATAATCGGGGTGCGGGATTATGATACCCGCAGAAACCGACATCGGCTCCCCAATAAAGGCAGCGATTGATTCCGGACCCTCAAATTGGATGATTTTCTCAACTTCCCTAGCGCAGTCCAGATTGCATCCATTTGCTAAACTGCAATACCGGCAGTGATAGTTATCGGGCTGCGGGCTATAAACAACGCCTGGCTGAAGAGGACCATAATCCTGATGCGCTGAAACACCACCGCCGCCAAGCGGCATGGTCGCATGAGTTGTTCCGTGATAAGATCCCTTTCGGCTAATTACCTTGAACCTACCTGATTCCCCATTTAGCCGATGAAACCTTTTGGCCATCTTAATCGCGGTTTCGTTTGCTTCCGATCCACCACTTGCGAGGAACACACGTGATTTTTTGTCGGGCGCCAAACTCGCGAGCTTTGAAGAAAGATCAATGGGATAACTGCTGGTCCCTCCCCACGGATTAAACGTTATGTTCTGCATGGCTGAATATACGGCTTCAGCCATTTCCTCACGGCCATAACCAATGGCCTTTAACCACATGCCGGACATCATATCAAAGGTTTCATTTCCTTTGGTATCGGTTACCCAGCATCCTTTTCCACTTACATAGACTGGGAGTTCATCCGGGTTGTCAATGAATGTTTTCATTTGACTGAACGGCACCCAGAGATGCTCGAGTCCTAAGTCCTGATCCAGTCCCGAAGCTTCATCATTTGAGGTCGCCGTCATACCTATATTCCTTTTAATCAAAGAGAAATCCATTAAAAGAACCTATATTATAGCACAATAGCAAAAGCAATAAAAATTTGAGCTTGCAGGGAAAATAAAACTAATATACTAAAAGACTGGTTTTTAGAATCTTTAAGCAAACTAGCTAGTGAGAAAATCAACCTGGGAGGATCAAAAAATGAAATTTTCAATATCGAAAATGATGTTGATGGCACTATTACTGATTGGGCAATCCGGGATAGCCCTTAGCGATGGCAAAGTGAATTTTGGATGGATCCCTGTGGTTGCTCCATATGAATCTGCCTTCTGTTCAGGTATATTGTCCCAGGCAACAGGATATGACGTTAGTTGGAAAAAATTTGATTCCGGACCAGCTGTTATTGCGGCTATGGCTTCTGGAGAGGTTCCCATCGCCTTGCTCGGCTCCACGCCAGCGGCGGCGGCAATTAGTCAAGGGTTGGAAATAGATGTCTTTTGGGTCGTATCTTTTATCGATACTGGCGAAGCTCTGATAACCCGTCGGGGTTCAGAGATTGTGGGCCCTCAGGATCTCAAAGGGAAAACACTTGCCACCCCTTTCGGATCAACCAGCCATTATCACCTGCTGGTGGCACTGGAGAACTTTGGTCTCAGCACCAAAGACACAAAAGTCGTTGGAATGACTCCCCCAGAAATAGCCGCTGCCTGGACGCGAGGTGACATAGATGGTGCCTATATTTGGGACCCCGTCCTAACGAAACTTAAAGCAGATAACGGAACGGTAGTTATTGATTCCGGCCAGTTAGCCCGATGGGGTAAGGCGATACTAAATGTACTGGTTGTTCGTCGCGACTGGGCAAGTGAGAACCAGGAATTTATGACCAGTTTCGTAAAATCCGTATCTGAGATGGATGCCGCCTATCGCGAAACGCCATCTTCATGGTCTGCGACCTCGGAAAACGCCAAGTGCCTGGAAAAGGCGGAAGGTGCAGATCCCTCACAGGTTCCGCATATCCTGAGTACATTTGTTTTCCCTTCTTTGGAGGAACAGGCGACACCGGACTGGCTAGGAGGAAACGAGGATGGGCGTGTATCCGAGTGGCTCAGATTAACCGCTGAATTTCTAAAAGCACAAAATAAAATATCTGAAGTCTTACCGGATTATAGTGTCGGCGTTACGGACGAATGGGTTAAGGCAGCCGCAAACCAGAAATAAGCTCTTCCCTGGAAGGCCGTTCAGCTTGTTAGTTATTGGCTACAACTTGAACGGCCTTCAACCCCTTTGAATAAAAACCGCGCTGGTTCGCTCCTAGTTTGGTCGAGAAAGCTGCAGTTAGGTAAAAGTACATGATCAACACTATGACAAATGATGAACTCGTAATTGATAATCTTTCAGTAACTTTCGAGCGACGCGGGAACCCAACGGTTCATGCGTTACAAGAGATTTCAATGTCTATTCGGGCTGGCGAGCTAGTCGTTGTTCTTGGTGCTTCCGGCTGCGGCAAAACAACCTTACTAAATGTCATTGCCGGATTTCAACCAGCAACCCATGGGTATGTTTTTGTTAATGACCAAAAAGTTACAAATCCTGGAGCTGATCGAGGCGTTGTATTCCAAAAAAACGCCCTCATGCCCTGGCTCAACGTTAGCAAGAACATTGAGCTTGGCTTAAAGTTCCAGCATATACCCAAATCCAAGCGGCAAGAAATTTCAAACAAAACTCTGGAGCTAGTAGGCTTAGGAGGGTTTGGTAACCGACCCATTTACGAGCTTTCTGGAGGCATGCAACAACGTGTCGGACTAGCACGAGCACTGGCGAGCGATCCATCGATACTTTTAATGGACGAGCCGCTTGGTGCCCTGGACGCGCTTACGAGAGAAGGTATGCAAGAGCTCATTCTTAGGATTTGGAAAAGGACAGAAAAAACAATTTTTCTGATCACCCACAGTGTCGAAGAGGCCGTATTTATGGCGACCCGACTGATCATCATGACACCTAGTCCGGGGCGGGTAACAAAGTCTTTTGACCTTAACTTCTGCGAAGACTTCATTACCTGTGGAGACGCCAGAAAAGTGAAATCAACCAACGAATTCATAGCAGTACGCGAACAGGCGCTCAGTATCATAATGAATGGTAATCCTTGAGTTCATTTTCTGCTCGTGACTTACCCACCAATTTTCAATTCTTGAGATAACAATATGTCAAAATCAGGCTACTTGGATTTAAGTTTCTTCTCTCAACTCGCAAGAAGTAATTTCCTGAAGGTAAAATCATCCTTTCTACGGAAAGAACGGGACCAAAATGATAAGACTAAGCTCATTAGCTTTGTAACTATAATTGGAATTATCGTCGTTTGGTGGTTAATTGCCGAGTTTAAAGTGGTGCCTCCCCTCTTCCTGCCCCATCCAGTTTCAGTTATCGAAAAATTCATTCTGGTAAGCACACAGGAAATTTCAGGCGGAAATCTGTTACAGCATACGGTCGCCAGTTTAACACGGGTTTTGAGCGCTTTTGCATTTGCCTGCTTGTTGGGCATCCCAATCGGACTGGCAATGGGCGCCAACAAAATTGCACGAGGGGTACTCGACCCACCAATTGAGTTCTATCGCCCTATTCCTCCGTTAGCGTATCTTCCTCTCATAATAATCTGGTTTGGGATAGGAGAGTTTGCCAAAATAATTCTTATCTTTCTGGCGATTTTCGCCCCGATTACCATGAATGCGCGTGCTGGCGTTGCCTCCGTATCTCCTGACAGGATCAATGCCGGATACTCCCTTGGAGGGACACGGCTTCAAGTTTTTTGGCACATCATATTTCCGGGTGCGCTTCCAGAAATATTTACAGGCATGCGCATTGGGATCGGCTTTGGTTGGACAACACTTGTTGCTGCTGAAATGGTGGCGGCAGCTTCTGGTTTAGGTCACATGGTTTTGGATGCCGCGAATTTCCTGGTAACCGATGTCGTGGTAATGGGGATTATTGTAATTGGGCTAATCGCATATGTACTGGATTTGCTTATGCGCTATTTGGAACTGATATTTGTTCCATGGAAGGGGAAAACATAGTTGGGAGTCCTCAATGTCTATTGAATAAATTTCCATACAGTATCATTAGGAAACACCATTAATGTGACAATGCCCTTGGAGAGCATCAGGCGATTATTGACCTGGTCCTATGGGATAGGGTGCAGGACCGCTTGAGTGAGTACAGAGGCGAACAACAACGAAAAGTCCGAGCCTGCTGACCGGATTGCTGTATGATGATGCCGGATATCGGATGGCGCCCAGCCATTCCAATAAGAAAGGGCAGCGCTATCGATATTACATCTCCAGCACATTGACATCCAGGACCTGCACAGCAAAAAGCAAGGGACGGCGATTACCAGCTCGCGAGATCGAAAATCTGATAACGGAGAGGCTGTATCAGTATTTGACTGATGAAACCTCGATGCTGGATGCTGTGGCAACAGACATCAAGGATCCTAAAGGTCTGGAAAGCTTCCTTACCGGAATCCGTAAACTGCGGGGAGGATGGTTGAAACTTGAACTTGTGGAGTTACGGCAGATACTCCTGCTGCTGATTGTTCAGATCGATATGTTTGGGGGCCACATTGATATTCGTATTGATAAGAATTCACATCTACCCGTCAGGCGACGAGAGCGAAAAATGCAAAAGTTTAAGTCATCGGGGTCTGCCCAACGATTTCTCAATATTCACTCCGCCACATACAATATTTTTACACCCAACGTCACTTAATTACATATACATACTTCAAGGAATGCCGAGCTGAAGCATTTGGAGCTTGGGAATTTACAAGTACCGCTGCCTGAATACTGCTACTTCGGTTTCTTCGCACCTATTGCAAGCTAATGTGACAACACCGGTTTTTACTCTGGCAATGTCAGGAAACTTATTTAGACGCGACGGCAATTATTTCAAAAAGATAGTCTTTTGTTGCCAGCTTAGCTTCCCCGCATGCTCGCGTCGGAGGATTCTCGATATCTACCCATGCATCATAGATTTCGTTCATTGCAGCGAAATCATCCATATTGGAAAGCCAGATTGTAACCTGAAGTATTTTGGATTTATCAGAGCCAGCCTTAGAGAGAAGAGTTTCAACGCTAGCTAGAGCATCGCGAGTTTGTTGCTGAATATTGCCTTCAGGATTTCCGACCTGACCCGCTAAATAGACAGTTTGATTGTGAACGACGATCTGGCTCATACGGGAGCCAGAATCAAGTCTTTGAATAGTCATCGAGAATCCCCAAATTATTTATTTAGTGTGCAGGCTCTAGACTGCTTTCTTCGCCTGAACAAGTGATTAATATCGCTGAATCATATGTTATGCATAGATTAAAATGACATTGTCACTTTAAACTTTCTGGAAAAGAAACGGGCATTGGTCATTGTCCGACAATAAACGCTAAGAAAAGAGGGACAAAAGGCAAGACCTCCGGCGACAAGCTATTGCCAGAGTGTTCCACATCGTTAGGAATTCGACGCAACACCGGCAATACCTAATTGCAGAATTGTCTTAAATGACCCGCTTCTGTCCTTAATCGCTCTATTTAATTTCCCCAGCATTTCATAGGTTCCCGTCTTGGAGACCGGACTGAACGTAACTGTTTGCCCAGTGGGCAATTATCACCCATTACCCGAAAGGTAATTGTTTTCCTTCAACTGCATTGCTTCTTTTAGCCGGGATAAGAAAGACCTTCCGATCAGCCCAACCGAAAGAAAAATAATGGTTATCGAACAGTCAGCACTGTTACCAGGTGACAAAGTATCTGTAGAGCTGAAGAAATCAACGTCATCGACTGATCATATGTTGCAAGGGCCGGTTTTTGGAACACTTTTGCGACTCTCGGCGCCAAATGTAGTTGATCCGCGGATGGCCGCTTGGCTCCGCCAAAATCACAGTATCGAGGCACGCATTCGGCAGGGCGAGTTTGGCCGATAAGACAAAATAAACAAATGTTAAACTCCGAAGTGTGTGCCGTATTGGATTTCAGTTTGGTGTTTGAAGAAGGCTGTATTTAGGAAAGGAAAGATCATATGAAATTCATCCGCATTGATCATACTCCTCAAGGAGAATCGTGCTTCTCTGATTGCGATTGGCAACTTGATGAGGGGAGTTTTACGCCGCCTTCGCCCGCCGGCTATTTGACCAGTCAAACACTACCAGCAGATGGCGTATTGGTTATGCACCACCCAGCGGGATATAAAGACGAATGGCATGCTGCACCCGCCCCCGTTCTTGGAACTGTTCTGCACGGTCAAGTTTGCATTCAGACAAGTGACATGAAAACCAGAGTGCTTCAACCCGGAGACCAGTTCTTGGCCTGCGATCTAAAGGGCAAGGGGCACCGTATGTCTGAGATCTCTGATGGGCCTTATGATCTTGTGCTGGTCATTCTCGACACCATTCCGCCACAAGAAAGAGGCGCGCGATGAACCTGTATTACTTTCCCGGCGCCTGTTCTCTGGCCATCAATATCGGTCTTCGCGAGGCGGGGCTGCTATTTGACCTTGTCGAGGTCGATTATCGCACCCGAAGGCTCTTGGATGGATCAGACTATTACAAAATAAATGCCAAGGGCAGCGTTCCTGCGCTTAGTCTAAAAGACGGCACCTGCCTGACCGAAATTATCGCAATCGTCTACTACATGCATAAGGAAAACGAAGACGCCCGTTTGCTTGGATCGCCCGGATGCGAGCAAAAGGTAATGGAATGGATGAGTTTCTTGGCAACTGAAGTTCACAAGAGTTTCAGCCCGCTGTTTCGTGTGGATACACCCGCTTCCTTTCTCCCGCCAGGAAAGCACCACCTGAAGAAGCGGCTGACAATTATCGAGCGTCAGTTATCACAACAACCATATCTGGCAAGTGCAACCGCGTCGGCAGCTGATTATTATCTCTACACCGTTTGTCGATGGATTCCAGATGTTGGTATTTGCCTTAACGAATTTCTGAATCTCTCAAATCACTTTCGTGCCCTTGAAGGAATGCCGTCGGTGCAATGTGCTTTGGTCTCAGAGAATCTTGATCGCATATCGGCGTCATCACACTAACTTTGGTCTTGTCACATTAACTTCGTGGAAAAGGATCTGACGTTGAATTAATCTTCTTCGATGCAAAAGATCTCCTTTCAGCGCCATCGTTTCTCGCCTCATATCATCCAGCATGCCGTCTGGCTATATGCCCGATTTACGCTGGGCTATCGAGATGTTGAAGATCTGCATGCAGAAAGAGGCCTGGATATCTCATATGAAACAGTTCGACGATGGTTTCTAAAGTTTGGTGAACCAATCGCAAGGAATCTGAGATCTTCCTGCCCTACTCCCAACGATATCTGGCACCTGGATGAAATGGTCATCGTTATTCTAGGCAAGCGGTATTTCCTATAGCGTGCCGTTGATAATGAAGGCGAAGTCCTGGATTTTTTCGTACAATCAAGGCGAATTCCAAAAGCATCTGAGCGATATCGATGGATTAAGCAGCAGTGCACAGTAACCCACTTGATATTTGATGCGACGAGATGGATACGGCATATAGTTAAATTAAGCAGGAAATTCGCGAACCTGCTAATGAATTACATCTGGAGCAAATTTTTTAGGGTATGAGCGTGAAATAATCGCTGTTTAAAGGAAACAATTTAATGGGGATATTTGAGAGATACCTATCAATATGGATTGCCCTATGTATTACAGCAGGTGTCCTACTGGGATATCTGTTCCCCGATGTATTTTCGACAATCGCCGGTTTTGAATTGGCACATGTCAATATTGTAGTCGCAGTCTTTATCTGGATCATGATTTATCCGATGATGGTCAGGGTGGATTTTTCGGCGTTGAAGAACATAGGTTCGCGTCCTAAAGGCTTGATCCTCACCCTCGTCATAAATTGGCTCATCAAGCCTTTTACGATGGCGGGGCTTGGGTGGCTTTTCTTTAAAGTATTCTTTGCGAATTGGGTCGATCCACAATCGGCTAACGAGTATATCGCGGGCATGATTTTATTAGGTGTGGCGCCTTGTACAGCCATGGTTTTTGTCTGGAGCCAGCTGACAAAAGGGGATCCCAACTATACGCTTGTTCAGGTGTCCGTTAACGATGTAATCATGGTGTTTGCTTTCGCCCCAATTGCCGCATTGTTGCTTGGCGTCAGCGATATTCAAGTACCGTGGGAAACGTTGTTGCTCTCTGTCGTGCTTTATGTAGTTGTTCCGCTATTGGCCGGTATTTGGACACGCCATCTATTTGAATCTCGCAAGGACGGGGAACATCTCGGTCATTTTCTCCATATTCTCAAGCCTTGGTCGATTATTGGATTATTAGCCACCGTCATTTTACTATTTGGTTTTCAGGCAGAGGTTATTCTTGATCAGCCGCAAACTATAGCGCTGATTGCCGTGCCGCTGCTGGTACAAACTTATGGTATTTTTGGAGTCGCCTATGCCGCCGCCAAAGTATTAAAATTACCCTTTAATATTGCCGCCCCGGCCAGCCTGATAGGCGCTTCAAATTTTTTTGAACTTGCGGTAGCTGTTGCTATATCGTTATTTGGCCTTCATTCAGGCGCTGCGCTCGCGACTGTAGTCGGCGTATTGGTTGAAGTTCCTGTAATGTTATCCTTGGTCGCCTTCGCTAATCGAACACAGCATTGGTTCACAAAAGACGCCAATATAGTTTGATAACATTCTATCAAAATGACAGAAATTGGTCTGTCGTTAAGTTAGTGGGTGATGCCCTCCCTCTGGGGAAAATCATTCCATCACTAGTAGATCTCAGTTACGATTAGCTACGAATTGAAGGTCAGTTGAGGAAATGACTAATAAAAGCCGCCTACATCAATACCCTGTGCCTCGCCTGGTATGGATGGAAGCGTTGAATACCAGGCTGAGAGACATCGGCGAAGAGGAAAAAGGTGATGGTTGACGAAAGCCATGGCCCCGGATCGGTTAGTCAAACAACACGAAATTCCGCATGGATAAAGTTCATTGATGAAAGATTGATCATGCTTGGTGGTTGCTGGACCATCGACGAGGCTGAACGGCTGGACAATGACCTCAAGGCTATCCATGGGAAGATCGGCACCAGCCTTAACTTCAATCTTTCTGAACTTGAGAGGTTGGATACGGCGGGTGCCTGGCTTATCCATCGCACCCGCAAAAACCTGGAATTGGGGGGCACCGAGGTGATGCTAGTCGGTGTGAACCCTGAATATGGGGTTCTTTTGGAGGAAGTTGCAGCCAATGATCAATCTCCACCACCGCTTCCCCACGTAAACCCGTTTGTGGAATGGGTCGCACGAACGGGCGAAGTGACCCTGGATACTCTTCACCGTGCCCGTGATTTTCTTGGTTTTTTTGGTCTTGTTGGCCTAACCATATTGCGCACCGTGACGCACCCAGCCCGCCTTCGCCTCGTCCCAACGATTCATCATATGGAACAAGTTGGGCTGAACGCGATGCCGATTGTCGGCTTGATATCCTTCCTCATCGGCGTCGTTATCGCGTATCAAGGGGCCAATCAGATGAAGCTGTTCGGGGCCGAAGTGTTCGTCGTCAATCTAATCGCCGTGTCTATCTTGCGCGAGATCGGCATCTTGCTTGCCGCCATCGTCATTGCCGGGCGGTCGGGCAGCGCCTTCACTGCACAAATTGGTGCAATGAAAGTGAACGAAGAAATCGACGCCATGCGAACCCTGGGTCTTGATCCTATAGAAGTGCTGGTGCTGCCGCGACTGTTAGCATTGATGTTGGCCATGCCACTATTAGCCTTTTTCGCCGACATGATGGGGCTGCTTGGCGGCGGATTGATGTCCTGGATCGTGCTCGACATCAAGCCCGACCAGTTTATTGAAAGGCTTGGCAATGCGGTCTCCTTGTGGAGTTTCTGGATAGGCATTATCAAGGCGCCGTTCTTCGCTGTGATAATTGCCCTAGTAGGCTGCTACGAGGGTCTCCAGGTTGGCGGAAGCGCCGAGAGCGTTGGTCACATGACCTCCCGCGCGGTCGTTGAATCCATCTTTCTGGTTATCGTGATCGATGCCGCTTTCTCCATTTTCTTCCAACTGGTTGGGGTGTGAGGATGGCAACTGAGACAGTCATCAGGGTCGAGAATTTACGCACAGGTTTTGGGGATCATTTGGTTCATGACGGCCTGAATCTGGAAGTTCAGCGGGGGGAAGTGCTCGGTGTTGTTGGTGGGTCTGGTGCTGGAAAGTCCGTTCTTCTTCACAGTATCATCGGTCTGCAAAAACCAAGAGCCGGCAGCATTGAGGTTCTTGGCCAGTACGTCCTCGACCTTGAACCGCCTGAACGAGCTGCGCTGGAGGCGCGCTGGGGCGTGCTGTTCCAAGATGGCGCCTTATTTTCCTCGTTGACTGTAGCGCAGAATATACAGGTGCCGTTGAAGGAGCATTTGAGGCTGAGCCAACAACTGATGGACGAGATCGCAATGATCAAGATCGGGCTAGTTGGTTTGCCGCCAGAGGCCGGACGCCTCTATCCCGCGGAGCTATCAGGGGGTATGCGCAAACGCGCCGGCCTGGCCCGTGCTTTAGCGCTTGATCCGGAAATACTGTTCCTGGACGAACCGACCTCAGGCTTGGACCCGATCGGGGCCGCGCGCTTTGATGCTCTGATCAAAAAGCTGCGTACGACCCTCAATTTCACTGTCTTCATGGTGACCCACGATCTTGACAGCTTGAACGCGATTTGCGACCGTGTCGCGGTTCTTGCAGACAAACGGGTCGTCGCGGTCGGCGATATGAGACAAATGTTGAACGAACGCCACCCCTGGGTCGTGGAATATTTTCATGGGCCAAGGGCGCGTTCCGCCGGATTATCCGGTTTATAAAGATTAATGCGATAGCACGTCAGCAAGTACGAGGGAACGATGGAATTAAAAGCGAAACACATTCTTGTTGGAAGCTTTGTCCTCATCAGCATGTTTTCTTTGTTCGCGTTCGTCGCCTGGCTTGCAAGGGTGGAGTTTGATCAGGAAACGGCCTTCTATGAAATATACTTTGAAAACTCGGTCAGTGGCCTGTCACCGGCCGGGGATGTGAGGTATCGGGGTATCAATGTCGGCTCGGTGCAACACATAAATATAGATCCTGAAAATCCCGAACGTGTGCAGGTTTTGGTTAAAATTGATGCCGCGGTACCAATTCGTAAGGGGGATAGCGCGCGTTTGGAATTTCAGGGGATCACAGGCGTTTCCTACATCAATATCGAAGGGGCGGAGCCCGGCGCCGATATGCTGACCGCCAGCAAAGACGAGGAATATCCTGTTATCTCCTCTGAATCGTCGCAGTTCGAAAAGCTGGCCCTTGGTGCACCGGATCTGATTGCCAGCAGCAAACTACTAACCGACCGGGCCGCCGAACTCCTGAATGCAGATAATCGACGCCTCGCGGCGGAAATCCTGGCTGATGTCGCCCGCGTCACAAAAAGCATTGCCTCGCGCACCGGTAAGATCGAGAATATTATCGATTCCCTGGACCGCAGCAGCGCCGATTTCGTCGAATCTGCCCGCTTAATCCGGCAGATCGCAAGTGAAACAGAACCCCTGATACAAGATTTGGAAGCCAGTCTTTCGGCCGCCCGCGGCACCCTGGCCGGCGTAGATAATCTGGTCGGGGTCGAGGGCGAAGCGGCGGTTGTGGAATTTAGGCAATTTCTTACCGAAACCCGGCAACTGGTTGCCAAGATGACACGCATCACGGATCGTATCGAAAATGACCCCTCCGGATTCCTATTCGGCACCCCGGAACCAGAATTCAAGGCAGAATGATGAAATCGGAATACTCCAAATTAATGATAGTTGCAATGTCGCTGCTCGTCTTAGCCGGATGCGGTACCATTTCGCTTTCTGGGGAGAAGGAAGCAGTAAATCTTTACAATCTGACGCCCAAAAGTACATTTGCAGAAAATCTGCCTGACGTCGACTGGGAGCTCGTGGTTGTAGAACCAGTTGTTAAGGGGGGACTCGACAGTAAGCGCATTGCATTGCACCCCAAACCGACGGAGTTGAAATACTTTGCCGAGGCGCGTTGGACGGAACGAACCCCACAAATGCTCCAGACATTGCTGATTGAAAGCTTTACAAACAGTAATCGTATCGCCGTAGTCGGACGAGACGCCATTGGTCTGCGCCCCGACTATATCCTAAAAAGCGAGCTCCGGGAGTTCCAGGCTGAGTACTTTCACGGATCCGTGGAACCATTAATTCGGATCCGTTTGGACGCGACGCTGATCGATCACTCCCGACAGAAGATTGTCGCGTCAGAAAGTTTCGAAGCAGCTGTTGTAAGTACGGGCACAGACATGGATTCAATCATTCTCGCCTTCGATAGGGCATTGGGAAAAGTCCTTCGCAGAACCGTGGAATGGACTTTGACCAAGCCTTAGAGAAAGTATCGCAATGCCTGGAAAACGGCATTGTCGTTGTACGTCTGCATTAACTGAATGGCGACAAATTGCCGCTTAATCCGTTCTTACCGCATGAGCAATTCATACAATTCAATTTCCTCTGACAATACCATAATATATTTTTTGTCAGCAGCAAGGTGCGCGGAATGCCAGGGATCTGTCCAGGGTTCGTTGATAGTCCCCCGGCGTATCAATATCGCTGATATAGGCGACGCTTGCGACTTCGGTAGTTTCCACCAACTCCGGATGATCGCGTACCAGCTTCTTGCAGCCGGCATTCAGCGCCCCATTTGCGATATCAGCAATGAGGATGCGCGGAATAATGATCGGATTGCCACGCTCTCCGGCAAATTCCGGAATCAGGATTTTAGAGGAATTCTGAGCGCAGAACTGCTGATGCAGACGTCTGTAGTCGTCCGCCGTTAGAAACGGCATATCACAAAGCGCCACCATCATACCGGCATGGGCTCCGGTCAGAACACGGCTGCCGGCCCGGACGGACGACATCTGGCCCTGCTCGTAATCTATGTTATGGCAGAGGGCGACCGCCAGACCCCGTATTTCATTGGACACCCGCTCGGCGTCAAATCCGGTCACTATTGTCACAGGACCGATATCAGCGGCAATCAGCTGTTCGGTTATATGCCGCACCAGGCTCGATCGACCATACGGCATCAGCAACTTGTTTTCAGCTCCCATGCGGAGCGATTGCCCGGCGGCAAGCAGTAAAATGTCGAGCTTAGGGTAATGGGAAACCATTTCAACTCACTTCCCGATCGAGATCAGGCGCCGATTGCTTATCGATCTGTAACATCTGCCGACGATGAGCTATAATTTCGGTGACCACCGCAAGCCCGATTTCCTCCGGCTCAATGGCGCCAATATTAAGGCCTGCCGGCGCATAAAGCGCCTTAAAATCGTCTTTAAACAAAGTGTTTTCGGTGACTAGCTCGTCCTTCAGATTTTTGAGTTTTCTGCGACTACAGACCATGCCTTTATATCCTGCATCGGAGCTGATAACCGCCCGAAGAGCATCGCGGTCCCGCTTTCCCTGCGTTGCCACAATAGCGGCATCCTGTCCGCAAAGGGGCAAGGTGGAAAAGTCGAAACTGTCCAGATACAATGCGGCACCCGGCATCTTCTCGTGATCTTCTCGGGCGGCGGCAACGACCAAATGGGCATCCAGACATTGCGCCACCGACAGGATCGCCTGAGCAATGGGAGAGGCACCACAGATCAGCAGGATGCGCGCGGCTTTCATGGGCTCAAGAAAAATGTCAACCGTGCCGCCGCTCGGGCAGCTGGATTTATGCAACGTCACGCCATCTACATCGGTGGCCGTCACCACTTCATCTTTTGGTTTGACACGGATCATTTGCGGCTCACCCGCTTCCAGGCTTTCAAGAGCGGCCCGACGTACCGCGCCGGTAACGCAGCCACCGCCGACAAAACCGTGCAAATCGCCTTCCGGTGTGATCACCGCTTTAGCGCCTGCACGTGCCGAGGTGCTGTCCGCCGTCCGCAAGACCGTGGCGATACAAAAGCTTTGCCCGCTAACCCGCAGTTTTTCGATAAGATCGAGCGTTTTTTTTGATGTTACCATGTCTGCGCTCCTTTCTTTAGATATTTGCCAGTTCAGGCTCAATTGCCGTCAGGCTTTCAAGCGTGTTTGCAGCGGCAAAATAATCGATATGGGGCTTTGCGGCCGCCATGGCCTCGGTGATCGGTTCATATTGGTGCCAGCCCAGCAACGGGTTTAACCAGATTAGTTTCGGCGCCCGCTTTTTAAGCCGATTTAACTCCGCAGCCAGTTGGGCCGCAGGGCCCGTATCGTAGCCATCACTCAAAATCATCACAATCGACCGGCTGTTAAGGCTCCGCTTACCATATTGGTCGTTGAACTGCGCCAGACTTTGTCCTAGCTTGGTGCCGCCGCCAAATCCGTCTGCCATCAGTGACAGCCGGGTCATAGCTTTGGTCGAGTTCTTATCCCGGACCACATCGGTCACCCGGATAAGTTTGGTGTGCACCAGATAGGCATCCGCCTCCATCCACTGGCACACCAGGCCTTTTACAAACTGCAGAAAAAACCGACTGTAATGCTTCATGGACCCGGACACATCAAGAAACACTACAAGTCTCACTGGTCGGTCAGGGCGCGCCCGGCGACGGAGACTGAACGGTTCCCCCCCGGTCGCGAGGCTGGCCCGGATGGTGCGGCGAAGATCCAGTTTTGAACCCCGTTGTGATAACCGATGACGTCGGGATAACCGATAGCGCATGGCCCGCGCAAGCCGATAAGCCAGCTTTTCTGCGGCGCGGATTTCATCCGCATCTACATATTGCCGCAGATCCGTGCGTACATGAGAGGTTTTATCCGTCGCGATGAGACGGCCAGACGCCTCTCCATGAACGTCGCCCTCTCCTTCGCTTTCAATCTGCGGTGCCTCGCCGCCCTCGGGTGCGGCGGCGGACAGATGCTGCTGCCAGGCCCTTGGCAAGGAGGCCTTGGTGCGGTTGCGGACAGTTTTTTCATGCTGCCAGCGCGCCTGTTCCTTGCCTAGACGCAGCCAGTACGCATCAAACAGATCATCGAACTGCCGCCATTCCTCAGGCCGCCCGGTGAGCAGGATTTTCAGTTTCTGGCGTGCATCGGCAACGCTCGAAAACGGGTCCGCGACGACACTCAGGGCGATTTCCGTTTCCGCTGGTCCCAATGCAAATTCATTAAGCCGCAAATGGTCAATAAATCCGGCCATGCGCGCCGCAAGCGGATGGGTGTTTAGGATATCCGGATCATCGAGCCTATGGCCAAGGGGCTCCATATCAGGCCGCCTTGCCCACAAGCCGACTGGCCACTTCCGGCGTGATGGATTTAAGATCCGTTTCAGTTTTCAACAGGCAAATCAGTGTTGACTGTATGATCTGTAAATCTCCTTCCAGACTGCTAATCTTGAGTCCGACTAGGGCTGCCGCCCAGTCAAGTGTCTCGGCAACACCCGGGTTTTTCTCCAGCTCCTCTTTGCGCAAATTCAGAACAAAATGAGAAATCTGCTCGGCAAGACCGATTTCAATGCCGGGAACCCGCGACAGAATGATTTCCAGTTCCCGCTCCTGGCTCGGAAAATCCACATAGGAATAAAGACAGCGCCTCCGAAGCGCATCCGACAATTCCCGCGTCCCGTTGGAGGTGAGGATGACATGGGGAACAGAGGTTGCGGTAATGGTGCCGAGCTCCGGGACCGTAATCTGGAAATCGGACAGTATTTCAAGTAGGTACGCTTCAAATTCCTCGTCCGCGCGATCGATTTCGTCGATCAGCAAAACCGGCGGCTCTTCCTGGCGGATGGCCTGGAGAAGCGGGCGTTCCAACAGAAAATTTTCAGCGAAAATATGCTGCTCTACTTCAGCGGCGCTTTTATCTTCCCGCTCCGACGCCTTGATATACAGAAGCTGCTTCTGATAATTCCACTCGTAAATCGCCGCCGCTGCATCCAGCCCTTCATAACATTGAAGCCGGATCAGATTTGTTCCGCTGAGGCTCGCCAGGGCTTTGGCTACTTCAGTTTTGCCGACGCCGGCTTCGCCTTCCAACAATAACGGACGCTTAAGGCTAATGGCGAGCTGCAACGCTGTTGCCAGCGCCTCGTCCGCCACATAATCCGCGGCGCGAAGCCGTTCCTGTATGGTTTTGGTTTCTGTCATCTATCGTAAAAAATAAGGCGGACCGGCAAGAAAGCTATTCTGATCCGCCCAATTCCCCTTTTAAGCAGTAAGACCCAGTTTCTGCGCTGTCTGCCAAACACGCCAATGATCATGGGGCATCTGGGTATGCGTGAGGCCTTTATGGGCGAAAGCGTCATGAACAGCATTGGAAAACGCCGGAACACCGCCCACATTGGGACTTTCGCCAACGCCTTTGGCACCAATCGGATGATGCGGTGACGGGGTCGTCGTAAAATCAGTTTCCCAAACCGGCGTTTCAACTGCCGTCGGCAAATAGAAATCCATCAGGCTACCGCCATGGACATTCCCGCCTTCGTCATACGTAATATGCTGTCCCATGGCGATGGCCAGCGCTTCTGTCAGGCCACCATGGACCTGCCCTTCAATGATCATCGGGTTAATCCGCGTTCCGCAGTCATCCAGAGCATAAAACCGACGGATATCCACTTCGCCGGTATCCACATCGACATCAAGAACGCAAAAATACGCACCGAAGGGGTAGGTCATATTGGGCGGATCATAATAGGATACTGCTTCTAACCCCGGTTCCAGACCTGGAATGGCCTGATTGTAGGAGGCAAACGCAAGCTCCTTCATGGTTTTATGGGCTTCGGGATTGCCTTTGATCTGGAAACGGTCCACATCCCATTCCAGATCCCCTTCATGGACTTCCAGCAGATACGCGGCAATCATCTGGGCCTTGGCCCGGATTTTACGACCGGCCATGGCCGTTGCGGCTCCCGCCACCGGCGTCGACCGTGATCCATAGGTTCCAAGACCGTAGGGTGCGGTGTCCGTATCGCCTTCTTCAAGAGTGATGTCTTCCGCTGGAATGCCGATTTCCGTCGCCAGGATCTGAGCGAACGTCGTGGCATGCCCCTGCCCCTGGCTGATGGTGCCGAGCCGAGCAATAGCAGAGCCCGTCGGATGTATACGAATTTCGCAGCTGTCAAACATACCCAGCCCCAGAATATCGCAGTTCTTAACCGGTCCGGCGCCGACTATCTCCGTAAAAAACGCGGTACCGATACCCATGAGTTTGCGGGTCTCGCCGCGATCGAACGCTGCCCGGTTTTCAGCTTGCTCCCGCCGCAAAGCGTCATACTCGACAGCGGCCATGCCTTTTTCCATGGCCGTATGATAATCCCCGCTGTCATACTCCCAACCAAGCGCCGACTGATAGGGGAACTGGTCTTTACGAATAAAGTTCTTCATACGCAATTCCACTGGATCCATGTCCAATTTATGGGCAAGTATCTCAATCATCCGCTCGATCAGATACGCGGCTTCCGTCACCCGGAACGAACAGCGATAGGCGACGCCACCCGGTGCCTTATTGGTATACACACCATCTACTCCCACATACGCCACGGGAATATCATAGGAACCGGTGACGATATGAAAAAAGCCTGCCGGAAACTTGGTTGGATCGGCACAGGCATCAAACGCCCCGTGATCCGCCAACACATGGCACCACAAACCCGTGATTTTACCATCTTTGGTGGCGGCAATTTTCCCAGTCATGTGATAGTCGCGGGCAAACGCCGTGGACGTCAGGTTTTCCATACGGTCCTCGACCCATTTCACTGGCACGCCAGTAACGATTGAGGCGACAGCCGCGCAGATATATCCTGGATACACCCCAACTTTATTGCCAAATCCACCGCCAATATCCGGCGATACGATGCGGATATTATGCTCGGCGATATTGGTGATCAGGGAAGCCACTGTCCGCACGGCATGGGGTGCCTGAAAGGTTCCCCAGATTGTCAGCTTTCCGTTGATCTTGTCCATGGAGGCAACACAGCCGCATGTTTCAAGCGGGCATGGATGCACACGCTGATAGGTGATCAACTCTTCAGCAACCACCTCGGCATCGGACAGGGCTTTTTCTGCTCCGTCCTTGTCCCCTTCTTCCCACAGGAAAATATGGTTGTGATGTTTACGCGGTCCATGGGCGCCTTCCATCTTGTCCTTGATATCCTCGCGCAGCAATGGCGCGTCTTCGTCCAGCGCCCTGAACGCGTCGGTCAGTGCCGGCAGTTCTTCATAATCCACTTCTACCAGCTCCACCGCATCGGCGGCGATATATCGATCTTCGGCAATAACAAAGGCGACTTCCTGATTTTGAAACAAGACTTTTTCGTCCGCCAGGACGGCCTGCACATCGCCTGCCAAAGTCGGCATGTAATGAAGGTTCAGAGGTTTTAAATCTTCCGCCGTTAAAACCGCGACAACGCCCGGAACCGCCAGGGCGGCCTCCTTATCAATGCTGATAATCCTTGCATGACCATAAGGTGACCGTACAAAATCACCGAACAGCATACCCGGAAGATTGATATCATCCACATAGTTGCCCTTGCCTTGAGTAAATCGTGCGTCTTCAACACGCTTGCGTTCTGAACCGATACCTTTGAGATTTTTGACCCGCTCTTCACGGGAAAGAGGTGTTTGTTCATTCATAATTATTCTGCTGCCTCCTGAGCGTTGAGCATATCCGCAGCGACCATGATGGCCTTGACAATATTCTGATAACCGGTGCATCGGCAGAGGTTGCCGGAAATCCCGTAGCGGACTTCCTCCTCCGTCGGCGCCGGGTTTTCCTGCAGCAAACGATGAGCACGTGTGATCATGCCCGGTGTGCAAAAGCCACATTGTAGCCCGTGATGCTGACGAAAGGCTTCCTGCAGCGCGTGCAGAGTGCCATCGGGATGCGCGATACCTTCGATGGTCGTCACGCTCTTGCCATTGGATTGGCCCACGAAGGTCATGCAGGACTTGATGGATTTGCCATCCATATCCACCGTGCAAGCCCCGCAATGACCGGTATCACAGCCGATATGCGGGCCGGTCAGTTGCTGGTTTTCCCGCAGGAAATGAATAAGTAATGTCCTGGGTTCCGCAAGGCCTTCAACTTCCTTGCCGTTCACCATCATTTTAACATGCATTTTTGACATTTTTTTCTCCGACAAAAAGTTTAGGCTGCGTTTGCCGCGGCGGCGCGAATAGCGCGTTCAACCATGATTCCAGCAATATGAGTGCGAAACTCCTTAGGGCCCCGGCCATCCAATGCTGGATCCGTGATCGCCTTCGCCGCGTTAATCGCCGTTTTGATACTGGCATCGTCAAGCGATGATCCGACAAGTGCCGCAGCGGCCTGCTCCGCGTAAAGCGGTGTATCCGCTACATTCGTCAGCGCTATGGATGCAGTCTCGACTGCCCCGCCGTTAAGGGTAAGGATGACCGCAGCAGCGGCCGTCGCATAGTCTCCAATTTTCCGCTTCTGCTTCATATAGGAATGGCCGTGACCAGCGGGGGGCGCCGTAAATTTAAGGGCGGTGAGGATTTCGCCTTCCTCGCGGGCCGTAAAAAAGGCGGATTGGTAAAACTCCCGCGCCTTCACTTCCCGGCCTCCGGTGCTACCCGCCAGAAGGAAGGTCGCGTCCAATGCCTGCATCAGGGCCGGCATATCATTGCCCGGATCACCGTTGGCCACATTGCCGCCGACGGTACCTACATTGCGGATTTGTGGGTCGGCAATTTGCAAGGCCGTTTCCCGCAAAATCGGACAAACGGAATAAATCTCCTCTGAGGCGATCAGTTCAGCCTGAGTGACCATGGCGCCGATGGTGACGTCTCGGCCCGAAACCGTGATCCCTTTAATATCTGCAATATCCTGTATATCAATAAGATGTTCGGGCAGCGCCATGCGTAGTTTCATCATAGGTATCAGGCTATGCCCACCTGCAACAATAATGGCATCCTCGCCCATTTCCGCCAGCATGCCAACGGCCTCAGACACGGATTGTGGACGATGATAATCAAATGACCCTGGTATCATTCTTGAGTTCCTCCCGTATGGTTTTGTATCCGACCCGGTTTTGGACCGCTTCAGCGATTGGTTCGCAGTTATGGTCAGGATGAAACTAAATGACAGCGAGAGTTAAGTGAGGAGGCGCGGATGGCGCCTGCATATCACGAAATGCGAATATTCTGCACGAAATGCAGGACTGCATTCGGATGCTTTTTAACCAATCTTGAGAATTTCCCGGAGTTCCGCCAAACGTCCGCGGCTAACCGGTGCTTCCAGATTTATCTCTTCCCCTATAACGCAGAAGGCTTTGTCTCCGTCCCGGCGCAGGCCCGTTATCTTCTGGTGATTAACGATATAACTACGATGTGTGCGAACGAACATGCTGGGGTTCAGTTTTTTCTCCAGCCGCGATATAGGCCAGGGACAGAAGAGTTCCTCTTTGCCGTTATGAAGCTTGGTGTAATGTCCATTGGCCTGAGCCATATATATGGCTGAGGAGGGCAAGAAGCGAATTGTCTTGTTCCGATCATAGGGGATGCGACCATCGCTCAAATCCTCGGGTGGCTGTGACATGGCACGGGACAGGGCGACAGTCGACGCGACTTTGGGCATTGGCGATGAAACAGGGTCTGGATGCATGCCCGGTTGCGGCTCTTCCTTCGTTTCAACGGCAGTGGGGACAGCCGACAACAAAAATAATCCGCAAATAACAAACGACGCCAGCGCAACGATCAGAGCAAGTGTATCCTTACTGAGTACGGGAGTAACACTCACGTCACTGTTAATACTGAAAATGGTAAAATACATGGCGGAGTAATGCATGGCGGATATCGCCAGGCCGAGAACGATAGCCCCTGCTATGGCGGATTTAACGGTACGCTGGCCGTAAGCAAGCTCCATTGCCGCGATTGAAGCAGCGATGCCGATAGTCACCGCAATTATCAGACCCATTGGGTTATAGGTGACAATGCAGTTGGCTGAAATCGCGCTCATGCCAAGATAATGCATGGCGACAATCCCGATACCCGTAATGACACCGGCTATGGCAATGCGTTTTTTACTACGCACGCCGAAATGCAGGGAGAGCAGGGCAGCGCCCGTCACCAAAATAGCGATCAGTGCGGAGCCAAGCGTCGGCAGCGGCGCATACGCCAGTGACAGCGGCATATTGACTGCCAACATGCCGACAAAATGCATGGACCAGATTCCACCGCCCAAAGCCAACGCCCCCTGCGCCACCCGCTTCTTACGCTGCGCAACTGTCATCAACCGCAGGTTAGAGGTCATCCTGAGGGCAGTAAAAGATGCCGTAACAGCGATTGCGATGGACGCCGTCACCAGCAACGGTGAATAGGCGATTTCAAGTGGCATTCGTCCTCCCAAACGGCAATTTGCATCCCCACAATACGCAAGGTACCCGACATTGACGCGCGCGCAAAGGTGCTTTCTTGTACGGACTTGAGGTGTTGTTGCACTAACCTCGTGGAAATGAGACAGGAATTGAATTAGCATCAACCAATGCAAAATCTGGCATTGTCAGGGGAAAATTGGGCATTGTCACATTAACTCAATACTCGCCCAATTTGGCAGTATTGAACGACTGGAGAGTCTCCTAAGTCGTTGAAATACAACAATCCATATTTTAATAAACATCGAATTTTGCGTTTAAAAAATTAATGTGACAATGTCCGGTCATGAGCAATTCCTTCTTAGCATTTTTAACGCAAACAGTTTGTTTTTCGCGGGCTGCTCAATTCATTGTCTTTAATAATGCCTGTCACGAGAGGGTTGAATGGAAAACCTCTTCTTATAAGCCCGACTGAAGCTTTCCATATTGGAGAAACCGCAACGCAGAGCTATATCACCGACAGAGGCCGGAGAATTCGACAGGAAGGCTTTCGCATTTTCAAGACGTAAATCGAGGTAGTAGCGAGCTGGCGTTTGCCCAAAGAACTTTTTAAATTTCCGTCTGAGTCGCCAGTTTTTTAAACCGCAGTCCTCTGCAATGGTGGAAAGGGGAAGAGGGTTTTCGATATTTTCCTGCATAAAGCTAATGGCCTTGGCGATTTTGCGATCAAATCGCGCAACGGACCAGTCATGATCCATGCTGCTTTGGGCCCGCGATGTCATGTTTGGACTATAATTAAGGGCAACCGCTACGTTATTTGCGAGCTTTCTATCTTCAAAGTGACTGATCAGCGATAAAGTCAGATCAAGAGTGGCAACACCGCCGGCGCTGGAACAGAAGTCATCAGAAAACTGAAACAGCTGATCCATGAAAACGCTGTCCGGATAATAGTCGTAAATACCTTTCAAGCCTTCATGATGAACCGCGGCCTTTCGGTTTTTAAGAAGCCCTGCTTTTGCGAATAAAAAAGCAGCGGTATCAACACATCCCATAAGCACCCCTCTGGAGGCGTGATGGCGGACATAGTTTATGGAGGCAGGGGTCAGGCTTTTTTCAGGATAGTATGAGGTCAGTACTAACATGACATCCGGTACATAATCCGAATTGTAGGACTGCTGAGGAGTAATTGATATGCCACTGGATGAGCAAACCGGATCACCGGTTTCCGTCACCAGCTGCCAATTGAAAAGAGTGTGTGCGCTTTCCCGGTTGGCGACACGTAAGGGTTCCGTGATGGATGTCATGGACATCAACGGGAAGCCCTCAAACAGGACAATGGCGATTTCTTTCATGCGCATCTCATGTTTGTCATAGTCAAATAATTGTTTCTTTATATCAAACGAAAATTACGGATATCCAGTAAAATCGGTGGTAGGCAAGATGGAGAATGCCATGAACCAGCCAAAACCAGAGGATCAGTCTCGATATCCTAACCAATCGACACCGGATATCGATATTTGGCCTGTCACTCATCAGGCTCTATCGGTTGAAAAACGCGAAAAAACGATCGAGGTTTCCTGGGATGATAGTCAGAAAAGCCGCTTTCATCCCCTTTGGTTAAGAGAACAATGTCCCTGCTCCGATTGTCATCACCCTGTGACCCGGGAAAGTATCGTGGATTTGTTGCGCCTTCCTGAAAACCTGTCGGCGCGGGATGCGTTCCTTGATGATGCCGGGTATCTTGTTGTTAGCTGGTCAAATGACGCGCATACCGGCCGATATCATCCGGGCTGGCTACGCGCCAATAGCTATGATGACTGGGCTCAAAAGCCTGCCAAAAAAAGCCGCGTAACGTGGGGAGAGGCGCTTGACCTTACGGTCTTTGACGGTGTGAAAATTCTGGAAGATGATGGGGAGCTATACAATTGGCTGAGCTACCTTGAACTTCATGGATTGGCTCTTGCATCAAATGTACCCACATCAGAAGGGACTGTTCAGGAACTGGCGGAGCGGATCGGTGTTATCCGGTCTTCCAATTTCGGAACTATCTTTGATGTGATGTCCAAACCAGAAGCAGATTCCAACGCCTATCTCACCATAGATTTACCGCTTCATATGGATTTACCAACACGGGAAAGTCCGCCCGGCCTACAATTCCTGCATTGCCTTAAAAACGAGGCGGAAGGCGGGGAAAGCCAGTTTGTTGATACGTTTGAAGTGGCGCGGGCTCTGAAAGTGGATGCGCCGGAGATTTACGAGATCGTTACAACGGTGGATTTTCCGTTCAGGAACAGGGCCGTGGATTCAGATTATCGCTGGCAGGGTCCTTTAATCCAGCTGGATGCGGCGGGAAATCCAGTTGAAACGCGAATCAATACCTTTTTGCCCGCCCCTATCCTGACGATGGATAACACCGAATTAGAGTCGGCATTAAAGGCCAAGAACCACTTGTTCAAAAAGGTCAATGAAAGCCGTTTTCTCAAACAGTTCAAAATGCAAAGCGGCGATATGGTGGTGTTTGATAATCGTCGTATTTTACATGCCAGATCAGAGTTTTTCCCGCAAACCGGAGAGCGGCATTTGCAAGGTTGCTACATGGATCGGGATGAACTCCGTTCTCGTCTCAGGATATTGGAGCGCCGCCAGCGGGAAAAGGGCATCACTCCTGTAATCTAAGGGTCGAGATCTTGAATTCTACTACCGGCAAACATCGGTACCACTAACATACTGTGACCCGCCCAGAGGCCATTGAGAGTGTTATCCAGCGGTTCCAGAAACGGGCAGGCTTTTAATGTTTTTGTGTTCACATGCAACAACATATGTTCCGCAGTCGCCACCACCTCATCTGTTGCTGCGCGAGAAAGAATGTGAAGTATCCGAAGCCGCTTCGGATCTTTTCCCAGAATTTGGGTGGAAATTTTAAGCAACTCACCTTCTTTGGCTTCTGCCAAATGCCGAATATGGGTTTCCACCGTGTAGACAGAATGTCCGGCTGTCAAATAGCTGGATGTCATCCCGATATCCTCGAGAAGGGCATCTGTCGCCTCCCCAAATGCCTGGAGATATCGGTGCTCCGTCATATGGCCGTTATAATCGATCCAGTCGGCATGAACGGTCGTTGTATAAAGATCAAGCAAGGGGGATGAGTACTCAGCTTGCATTGACCGTAGATGGTTTTCATATTTTGTAAGAGTTTTACCGGCGGCCCAATCTATTCTTTGGAGGGATTTCAATATTTCAACGAGACCTTGATCCCGAATGTTTTCCAGTTCCGAAATGGACAGACCCTTGGCTTGGGCGTCTGATTGATCGCTGATTTTACTGATCAGTTCTTCATCCAGATCAGGCACATCCATTAGTTTGGTCCAGGGCCATTTAAGCGCCGGACCAAATTGGGAGAGGAAATGACCCATGCCCGCCTCCCCGCCTGCAATGCGGTAAACCTGAAATGTTCCCATCATCGCCCAACGAAGACCGGGCCCGTAGCGCACGGCATCGTCAATTTCTTCAACCGTAGCAACATCTTCCTCAATCAACCACAGAGCCTCGCGCCAGAGGGCTTCCATCAAACGATCTGCAATAAAGGCGTCAATTTCTTTTCGGACGACCAAAGGATGCATCCCCAGATTGGAATAGAAAGAAGATGCCTTTTCAAGGGTTTGAGGGTCTGTTTTCATTCCGCCGCAAAGTTCAACCAATGGTATTAGATAGACGGGATTGAAGGGATGACCGACCAACAGCCGTTCGGGGTGGGAAAGACCCGTCTGAAGATCCGACGGTCTTAAGCCGGAAGTGGAAGAAGCGATCAGGCATTCTAATGGCGCATATTGATCAATCTTGCACAATATTGTTTTCTTTAATTCCAGATTTTCCGGGGTACTTTCCTGGACAAATTCTGCTGTCTCTACGGCTTCCCTGATGGACATACAAAGTTTGAGTTTTCCGGGCGTCGGCAAGGGTTGATTGACGAGCTTTCGAACTGACTTCATTGCCTTAGACAGCAGAATATGTACTTTTTCAACCGCGTCGTCCGACGGATCATACAGATTGACATCAATCCCGTTTAATAAAAACCTTGCGACCCAACCGCCGCCAATAACACCGCTGCCGATGGCGGCGACTGTCGTAATGTTATTCATGCGTCGCTCCATTTCCTGAGCTTCAGTTTTGCGCGGACTTCATCGGGCCCGAGAATATTGGCGCCCATGGTTGTCAGAATGGTTTTTGCGCGAGTGACAAGCTCTTCATTGCTCGCCAGTTCTCCTTTGCCAAGATAGATATTGTCTTCCAGTCCTATCCGTATATTACCGCCTGCGAGCGCTGCCATGGCAACATAGGGAAGCTGCATGCGACCTATGGAAAAGGCGGACCAGGTCCAGTCGTCAGGAATATTTTTTGTCATCGCCAGAAGGCTTAAAGGGTCGTCTGGCGCGCCGTACGGGATTCCCATGCATAGTTGCACCATTACCGGATTATCGATCAGCCCTTCTTTTACCAGTTGCTTGGCCAGAACCAGATGGCCCGTATCAAAAACCTCGATTTCCGGGCGTACCCCCATTTCCTGAACCTGCCGTGCCATTTCCCGCAGCGTGGATGGGGTATTGGTCATCACATAGTCTCCGTGGGAAAAATTCATGGTCCCGCAATCAAGGGTACAGATTTCCGGCAGCAACTCCCGCACATGATCAACGCGCTCAGTCGCGCCTACCATATCGGTCCCTTCTGGATTTAGGGGGAGAGGTTTTTCGACATCGCCGAATACCAGATCGCCGCCCATACCGGCGGTAAGATTGATGACAATATCCGTATCTGATGCCCGAATGCGTTCCACCACGTCTCTATACAGCCCGATATCACGCGAAGCAGCCCCTGTTTCCGGGTCTCGCACATGAATATGAGCGATCGCAGCACCTGCCCGACCCGCCGCAATCGCGGAATTCGCGATCTCTTTTGGTGTCACCGGGACTTTGTCACTCTTATCGGTAGTCTCTCCAGATCCCGTCACTGCGCAAGTGATAAAAACATCCCATTTCATTGTTGGTCCCTCCATCCTTTATGACGTTCAGTATAGCGAGAATAAGCGAGTGAGGGTTGATCAAAAAAAGCAGCTTTTTGATAAAAAACAACAGAAATTCGGCGTTGTCACATTAACTTTGTGGTAAGAAAATTAATGCTGATCTAATCTCAGTCGATGAAAAAGATCTCCTATCAACGCCATCTAATCAATCGAACTTACTTCAAACAACTCTGCGATGAAGCCGTTAATGTTTGGGCAACTGCAAGCGCCACGACCTGAATGTATCGAGCCAGAATTTTTCGCGTCTACTCAACGTTAATGAGGCAACGCCGCCGGAACTGTGTTCTTCGTAAACCCAACGCTCAAGATAGCGGGGCTCTTGCTAACTCAGTATTTGCTCTCTCAATCATATCCATTGCGCCAACAGTTCCGCAATGCCGTTTATGACGGGCTTCGCTGACTTTACGGTCCTGACTGATTTGGTGGCGCAGAATGGCGGTGCCTTATGCGGCAAACTCTTTAAACCTTTGAGGAGATAGCGCAGCAATCACATTTGCGGGCAGGCAGCGCGGGCGATCCATGATCATATCCGCAAGGAGATGTGCTCCCATCAATGAGCTGAGAAGGCCATATGAGCCATGCGCGGCGGAAATATAAACGTTGTCGTGACCCGGCACCCGACCGATGATGGGGAAACGGTTTCTCGATGTTGCCCGGACGGAG
>Ga0315338_1001305_pt1 | contig 32990 bp, 30 predicted proteins | sample ASW8metaG_FD_204518 | JGI IMG/M metagenome (GOLD analysis project Ga0315338, IMG submission 204518) | Ammonia-oxidizing marine archaeal communities from Monterey Bay, California, United States - ASW #8 | ecosystem: Environmental > Aquatic > Marine > Coastal | place: USA: California | collected... | reverse complement strand
TGGACGCGCGACGCGAGGCGCTCGACGCTTCGCTGATCCCGCAGATCAACGGACTCCTCGCGGTCGGTCTCGTTTCGCTGCCCGGGATGATGACGGGCCAGATCCTCTCGGGTGTCGAGCCGATCGTGGCCGTCCGATATCAGATCATGGTGATGTGTATGGTCTTCGGGTCGGGTGGACTCGGCGCCGCTCTCTATCTCGAGATGAAGCGGAGGCTCGGTGACACGCCGGTGGAGGGCTCGGTCGAGCGTCCCTCGGAGGGCGTGTAAGGCCCGACCCGATGGCGCGGGAGTCGGGTCCCGAAACGAGCCGAGGACGCCCGCTTCGACAGCGAACGTCCTCGGGTGAATCCTCGGAAGGACTAGGAGACTACGGTGATGTTCTCCGCGCGGGAGCCCTTCGGTCCCTGTCCGATCGTAAATTCGACCTGCTGGCCTTCGCGCAGATCTTCGTAGCGGACGTCCTGCAGCGCGGACATATGGAAGAAGATCTCTTCTCCGTCGCCCGCGATGAAGCCAAATCCCTTGTCAGTCAGTTTCTTGATCGTTCCTTGAGCCACGTTGGCCCTCCTTTGGTGTAGTAGAGAGAAGACCCTGGAAAGGGGTCGACTCAGGTCCGCCCACGCGGAAGTTGGCAGAATCCAATCGATGGACGACAGAGACAAATACGTCGCCAGGATTCTGGGTTGGTCGGCGGTTTATAGCGGATCGCGCGGGCGGATGTTCTCGGCCCGTGATTACGGCGGATTCGGAGCCCGGGTCGGAGGTCACATGGCACCGGGCCCAGACCTGCTGATCCCAGCAAAGACGGGGACTTAGGGCTGCGGCGGGCTCTCGTGGAGCCGATCCTGCGACCCCTGATCGAGACCCCTCAAAGCGGTGCGACGCGAGGCCCCGCACCGGAAGGGCGGTCGAAGCCGTCATCCGATGACCGCTCGCCCGTCGCTGATGACCAGGGTTCCCCGCGGATCGCGGGTCTCGAAGCGGAACGTCTCGCCCGCCGCATCCGCCGGGTCGGGCGCCCGCCAGATGCGCGTCGTGAGCGTCTCGCCGGGAATGACGGGCGAGGCGAAACGCACGGCCAGTCGGCGCAGGCGCTCGGGTGCGCCATCGCCGACACCGTCGATGACGGCTCGGGAGACGAACGCGAGCGTGCACAGTCCGTGTCCGATGATGCCTGGGAATCCCGCCTTCCTGGCGATCTCCGGATCGAGATGGATCCGAACCTTGTCACCGGAGGCCTCGGAATAGCGGAACGTCTGATCCGGGTCGAGATCCTGGGAGACAGTGGCGATCGGCTCACCGGGATCGGCTGTGTCGTCCGCCTTCGTCCGCGATGTTGCTTCTCGCTTCGTGTTCCCGCGAACGAAGAGCGTGAAGAGGGTCTCCTCTATGAGTTCGCCCGTTTGGTTCTCGCTGCGCAGTCGAATCGAAATCGTTTCCCCCGTCCCCTTGTCGCGAATGTCTTCGATCGAAGGCGTCGTCGAGACGAGGTCGCCGGCGCGCAAGGGGCGATGGAACGTCATGTCCTGTTCGCCATGCAGGGCGCGCTTGAAATCGATGTTCAGCTCGGGATCACCGATCGCCTTGCCGAGAACCCGTGCGTGGTAGACGACCGGGAACACGGGCGGTGCGATCAGTCCGCTAGGCGCGTTCTGATCCAGGAATCTCGGATTCGCCTCGTTGGTCGCCAATGCGTATTGGATCGTCGCCTCGTCCTTGACCTCGTAGACGGACGGGGCGTAGCTTCGCCCTATGAGCTCTCGGTTCATGACCATGTGTCGCTCCTCTTCTCGAGCTTCATCGGAGTGAACGGAGCCGGATCAGATCTGGTTCCGACCGTCCTTCCAATGGAGATCGCGTAGCTTTCGCTTGTAGATCTTTCCCGTGTCTTCACGGGGCAGGTCGGTTCCAAACTCGATGCGTTTCGGAATCTTGTATCGGGCGAGCACGCCGGAAAGGTCGGCGCGCACCGACTCCGCCGTGATCTCGCTTTCCGGCGATTTCTCTATGACGGCCAGGAGCGATTCTCCGAACTCGGCATCAGGGATCCCGAAGACCGCACAGTCATCGATGCCCTCGATCCCGATCAGCGCCGCCTCGATCTCGGCCGGGTAGATGTTCACGCCACCCGAGATCACCATGTCGCGCTTGCGATCACATAGATAGAGGAAACCTTCCTCGTCGACGTAGCCGACATCGCCGAGTGTGATGAGTCCATCCTTCTCGATTTCTGCGCGCTCGTCCTCTCGGCCGTGGTAGGTGAATTCCGAATTGGTCGAACTGCAGACGAAGACCTCGCCGACGTCGCCGATGGCACACTCGCGGCCATCCTCGTCGAGGATTTTGATGACCGTTCCCTCGACCGCGCGGCCGACCGTGCCCGGGTGCGCGAGCCACTCTTCACTGCCGCATGCTGCGGCTGGACCCGACTCGGTTCCTCCGTAGAGCTCCCAGATCACGGGCCCCCACCACTCGATCATCTTTCTCTTGATGTCGGGCGGGCAGGGTGCGGCGTTGTGGAGGGCGTGAGTCAGCGAACTCAGGTCGTACTGCTCCCGCTCGTTCTTCGGCAGCTTCAGAAGACGGACGAACATCGTCGGTACGAGATTGAGCGTGGTGATCCGGTGCTCTTCGATCAGCCGAAGCAATTCGACGGGATCGAATCTCGGCTGAAGGACCAGGCGATCGCCCATGGCGGCGATGACGAGCGCGAAGGTGTTCGGCGCGATGTGGTACATCGGTCCAGTCACCACGGCGCGTGCGTTCGGGCCGAAGCCATAGACGCGCGCTCCGATCTTTCTGCCAAGCTGCATCTGTTCCGCCTTCGGCGGCTTGCGTCGCACACCCTTCGGCTTGCCCGTCGTTCCGGACGTGTAGAGCATGGCGCCAGGAGAGTTCCTGGGTGCGCCGTTCCATTCCTCGAGCGACGACAGCCACGCTTCGTAGTCGGTCTGACCATCGGGTACGAGCGTCGACGTCTCTTCGATGCCGTAGGCTTCGGCGATCTCCGGGGGCGTCTTGACGACGAGGATCTTTACGGAGTCCGGAATCGCCGCTTCGATCTGCGGTAGGAGATCGGCATGCACGACGATCGCCTTTGCGGCGGAGTCCTGCAGGATGTGCTCGGTCTCGTCTGCCTGAAAATGCCAGTTGATGGGCACGGCGTGCGCGCCAAGACGACCGACGGCAAAGGTCGCCTCGAGGAACGGGAAATCGTTTCGCAGCATGAGCGCCACGGAATCGCCCGGGCCGATGCCCAGGGCGTCGAAACCCGTGGAGGCGCGATTCGCCCTCTCGAAGATCTCTTCGCGGGTGCGCTGGCGGTCTCCGCTGATGATCAGACCTTTTTGCATGACTGTCTCCGTGCATCGACCGCAGACTCGAATCGTCCGCGGTCGATGCTCTGGGAATCGCGTTGGTGTTCCGTTCGGACGTCTATTCGAAGACGAGGACGCCCTGATCGAAGACGACGTCGCCGTCCTGGTTTCGGGTCTGGAAGAGACACTGATTCCCGTCGACCCACATCAGGATGTCGAGATCGTCTCCCGGCATGACCGGCTTCGAGAAGCGCCCCTCCATCGACTTGAATCGGGCCGGGTCCGAGCCGCAGACGCCGTGGAGGAGCGCACGGCCGGTGATTCCGTACGTGCACAGCCCGTGGAGGATTGGCCGATCGAAGCCGCCCATCTTGGCGAAGGACGGATCCGAGTGGAGCGGGTTGCGGTCCCCGGACAAGCGGTAGAGGAGCGGCTGGTCGAGACGTGTCTCGTAGCGGATCTCGTGATCCGGCTTGCGATCGGGCAGCTCGAATACAGGCGACGGCCCGCGCTCTCCGCCGAAGTTGCCTTCGCCGCGCAGGAACGCCGTCATCGTCGTCTTCATCATGGGCTTGCCGGTCGCGGTATCGACCGATTCGCAGACGAGGTCGACGGCTGCGCCCTTGCCCTTGTCCCAGATCGCACCGATTTCGCCCGTCGTTTCGATCTCGCCCTGGGGCGGGATCTCGCTGAAGAGTTCGATCTTCTGTGCGCCGTGCAAGAGCATGGCGGGATTGAAGGTGCCGATCTTGTCGAAGGGCAGTCCGCCCATGCCGACCACGACGGCCATCGTAGGCAGGACGCGCTGGGGGGTGTCCTTCGTGTTCTCGGTCGTGAAAGCCAATTCATCGACGCCGGCTCCGACGCCGAGGGCGTAGAGGAGGGCATCCTTCGAGCTCCAGGATCGCTTGGTGGGGGTTCCCTTTTCACCGACTGCATCGGGATTGACAGGCATCGAATGTCTCCGTTCTTGGGTAGGTTGGGTTTCTTGGGCGCGCGGATTCGTCGTGTCGGGTCCGGGCGCCTACTGGACGATCCGGTAGAGGACCGTGCCGCGAGCGTTCACCTTGCCGTCGGCCGCGCTCGCGACCTCGACATCGGACCAATAGATCTCATTGTCGTTCTGGACGCAGCGGCCGTAGGCGATCAGGTCGCCCTTCGGTGCGGGCCCGAGAATCTGCATCTGCATCGAGGCGGTCGAAGCCTTGAAGTTGCCCGGACCGGACTCGGCCCAGGAGGCCATCGCGCCCGTTGTGTCGAGCAATGCGAGGACTGCGCCTTCGTGCACGCCGCCCGATGCATCGCAGTTGTCCGGGATCAGCGGCATGGCGAGCCGCGACGTGCCGCCCGTCATGTGCTCGACCGCGATGCCGCGGTTGCCAATGAAGGGGACCCGGCCGATATGCGGACCCATCACGCCAGGATCGGACTCGCCGTGATCCCCCTGTGACACGTAGTAGTCGGCGTCCTCTCGGGCGAAGCGACCTCGCACCGTCGTCGTCACGCAGGCGATCGGTTTGCCCTCGGCGGTGTTGACGTCGATCGCGACGAAACAGAGTTCACGTCCGCGCCGTAGGAGCCGGGCTTCCGCCACGACGTCTTCGCCGATCGCGGCGGCCAGGTAGCTGACCTGCATCTGGGCCGTGTGGAAGGGGCCAGCTTCGGCGCCGAGGACGGCGCGCGCGATGGCTTGCCCCGCGATGGCTCCGATCGATGCAGCGCAGCCGCCGTGAAGGGCCTTGCCGGGGTTCGAGTTCTCGTCCTGATAGGGCAGCAGAAGTCGAGCGCTCGTTTCGTCGATCGCGTCGAGCTTCACGCCCAGGAACTTGCTGTAGGGCGATTCCTCGACCCAGTTCTTGATCTCGTCCATTTCTTCTCTCCTTCTTGATTCGGGACTGTTTCCCGCGGATGGATGTCGCCCCGCTCATGGCTGTCACCCGGCGGATGGGTGTCGTCGCGATCGATCTGTCTAGAACTCCGGGATCAGGCAGGAGTGGATCGACTCCTCCCCTTCGATCTGGCGCGCGAGGGTCTTGATCGCCAGCTCGGCGTCAGCGAGCTTGAAATCGTGGGTATGCATCATCTCGACCGGGTGCTTCCTCTTCTCGAGCAGCCGGATGGCGCTTGCGTAACCCGATTTCGTGACGCCGATCGCGCCCTTGATCGTGAGTTCCTTCATCACGACCTTGTCCGAGATGAAGTCGGGGACGGGCTTGAAGCCCTTGACGCCGGCGAGCACGATGCATCCGCCCATGCGGGCGAAGTCGATCGCCTGCACGATCGGCTCGGTCGCATAGCTCGATACATCGAGTACGACGTCGGCACCGCGGCCATTCGTGAGTTCGAGGACCCTCTGTCGGGCGTTCTCGTTCTGGACGTCGATCGTCGCGTCCGCGCCGAAGGATTTCGCGATCTCCATCTTGCGGGCGTCGGCTTCGAGTCCCGTCACGATGATCTTGTCTGCACCGGCTTCGCGACAGGCGAGGACGCTCGCCAGTCCGCGCTGACCGGGTCCCATGATCACGACCGTGTCACCGGGGCCGGTCTGCGGAATCTCGACGCCCCATCGAAAACCCGCGCCGAGCGGGTTGAACATGACGGCGGTCTCCGGCGCGAGCGTCTTGTCGACCTTGTGCACGACGGCGTTCGGGTCGAGATACATGTACTGGGCATACGAGCCCCAGAGGCCGGGTTCGTCCGAGAGCGGGATGTACGAGTAGATGCGCCGGGTGTCGCAGAGGTGGTAGGAGCCGCCGAGACAGGGGTCACAGTGGTGACACGAGAGCATCGTCTCGACCGCGATCCGGTCTCCGACATCGATTCCCCATCGCTTCGCGGCGCGGTCACCGATCTCGACGACGGTCCCGAGCGGCTCGTGGCCGGGAATGGCCGGCATCGGCGTCCGCAGCACGCCTTCGTACTGCTCGTAGTCGCTGCCGCAGATGCCACACGCATCGATGCGCATGATTCCGGCGTCGTCCGAGATTTCGGGCATCGGAATGTCGCGCGGTTCGAGCTTGCGCGGGGCCGTCTGGACCATCGCGAAACTGGTCTTGGGGAGACTCATTGGATTCCCTCCGTTCTGTTTCTATTCACCTGAATACTCGCCTTCGGTCTTCTTCAGCCAGGCGATCATCGCCGTCCGAAAATCTTTCGATCCCAGGCAGACCGCTTGTGCTTCGGCTTCGAACTCGAGTCCTTCCTCGAAGCCTCCGTGCATCAGGCGGTTCATGCCGGTCTTGATCATGGACAACGCGATCGGGGGTTTGGATGCGAGAATGCGCGCGTACTCGTCCACGCGCTTCATGAGCTGGTCGTCCGGGACGGTCTCGAGTGTCAGCCCGAGGCGATTGGCTTCCTGGCTATCGATGACGTCACCGCGGAACGCGAGGTCCTTGGCCTTCTGGGGGCCGATCAATCGGGGCAGGAGCCAGGTTCCGCCGTAGTCGACGGCGAGGCCGCGATTCACGAAGACTTCCGCGAAGCGCGCGGAGTCCGCCGCGAAGACGATGTCGCAGCCGAGCGCGAGGTTGCAGCCGCCACCCGCCGCGACGCCGTTCACTGCGGCGATCGTGGGCTTGGGCAGGCGATGTAGCTTGAGTGCAGGCATCACAGCCTCGGTCGTGAACTGTCGCCGCGCGACATGACCCTGGGTGAGGCGATTGGCCTGGCCGTCACCGCCGCCTCCGAGATCCGCGCCGCTGCAAAACGCGCTGCCGGTTCCGGTCAGCACGAGGACGCGATCGTCGGGGTTCGCCGCGACCTCGTCGAAGCGCCGGCCGAGCTCCGCGAAGAGATCGGGCGTCAGCGCATTCTTCACTTCGGGTCGGTTCAGCGTGATCGTGGCGACGCCCGCCTCTCGGGTCAGCTGGATCGCGCCGCTTTCTGAATCACTCATCGAGAAGACCTCTGGCTCTTCGGGATTGCCGTGCTAGGATAAATCCAACGTAGGTGACGGATTTAATATCCGCAACACAAATGTTGGAGAAAAGCGCTCATGAGCGATCAGAACGAAGAAGGGAAGGTCTCGCCGCTCGGCACGAAGCGAGATCGCTCGGCTGGCGTCCGCGAGCGGGCCCTCCGTAGCGATGCCAAGGCCTCCAGGAAGACGCTTCTGTCCGCCGCCCGAGAGCTCTTCGCCGAGAGCGGCCCGGATGGCCTGACGATCGTCGAGGTCGCGAAACGAGCCGGCCTGAATCGCAGCACCGCCTACCAGCATTTTCGCAGCCGCGAGGAGTTGACCCAGGCGGTGGCGGAGGAGTTCGCGCGGGAGATTCGCGAGACGCTCCAGGAACCGCGAGGTCTCGGCGAGCAGATCGACTTCTTCGTCCGCTACTTCCATGAGCATCCCGACATCGCCCGTCTCTGGATGTTCCATCTCCTGGCAGGTCAGTCGCGCGCTCGCGAGGGATGGGACGGATACATCGAATCGCTCGAGCGCCTCGCGAAGAGCCCGAACAGTCTACCGGGTATCGATACGGAGATGCTCGGCGTGATCGGGCTGACGTCGGCCCTCGTTTGGAGCGTCATGTCTCGACAGCACGCGGGAAGCGAGGAGCTCGCGGCGATCGAAACGAATCGCTTCGCCGAAGAACTCAAGCGCCTCTTTCTACACGGGACCCGAGATCCCGAATTTCTGGCTTCGCCCGCCGGCCGCGGTGTCGGGCCCGGTGAGAGCACCGATCGGAGCCGCACATGAGTGAAGCAAGACTGATTCCGGTCGAGGGCCATCGCATCAATGTCGTGTCGCGGGGCGAAGGTACGCGGCATTTCACCTGCCTTCACGGCCTCGTCGACACGCTCGACATCTGGAAGAAGCTCGCACCAGCGCTCGAGACTCGCGGACGCGTCATGCGAATCGATCAGCGCGGCCACGGTCGATCGGAAGCGCCCCCCGGCCCCTATACACGCTCACAGCTGGCGACCGATGTCATCGAGGTACTCGATGCAGAGGGTATCGAAAAGACGATCCTGGTCGGCCATTCGATGGGCGGCATCGTCTCGATGCAGACGGCGCTCGACCATCCAGATCGCATAGCGGGCCTCGTCCTGATCGGGACGACCAGCGAATGTCGAGAGAAGATCGCGGGCTGGTACGAGCGGATCGCACTCGCAGGCGAGAAGGACGGCCTGGAAGGACTTGGCCGTGCGATCTACGGAGAAGGATCCAAGAAGACGATCGTCGGCGATGCCCAGGGCATCGCCGAGGTGACGCGCATGCTGAAGAGCCTCTACACGGATCCGCTCACGCCAAAGCTCGGGAACATCCGTTGTCCCGCTCTGATGACCGTTGGCGAGAAGGATCCGATGGGGCCGAAGGCGAGCGAGATCGTGTACGGCGCGATGCCCGCCGGTCGCGCGGAGCTTCTGCGAATTCCCGAGAAGGGACATTGGCTTCAGCTCGAAGCCGTCGATCCCGTCGTCACGGCCCTCGACGAATGGCTCGCGAAGTTCGAACTGTGATCCTGCCATGCGGCGCAGCCGGCCCCTTTCGAGTCGCTCGGGCTGATCGTGATCCATGCATTGACCCACCCGCCGGACGCCACCCCCTCCGGCAAACAAGGAGACAAACCCATGACTGAATGCAGAGTCGACCTTCTTCCCCTCGACGAGTCGAGAGAAAGAGCGAAGTCCGTAGAGATGATCGGTGCGTTCGCGGAGCTGAACATCTTTCGGGTGATGCTCCATCGACCGAAGACCGCGAAGGCGCTGTCGGACCTTCTGGTCTCGCTGCTCTTCGGTGCTGCGCTCGACGATCGGCTGCGGGAGCTACTGATCATGCGAATCGGCTGGACGACGGGCTCCGACTACGAATGGACACAGCATTGGAAGATCGCGCGGGAACAGTTCGGGTGTAGCGACGAGGACCTGCTCGAACTTCGCGGAGATTGGCGTTCGAGTGCTCATTTCGGCGACGACGAGAAGGCGCTGCTCGCGGCGGTCGATGCCCTCCTCGACGAAGGCTCGCTTCCCGATGAGCTTGCGCGCGATTGTCTTGCGCGCTTCGGTCGCGATTCGACGATCGAGATCGCGACCGCGGTCGGTGCCTGGCGGCTCGTGTCGAAGGTGACGAATTCGCTCCAGATCCCTCTCGAAGAGGGAATTGCATCGTGGCCGCCCGACGGCAAGCAGCCCTGATCGATCTACGAAAGGGCTCGAGTGTCCGCACGGCCGTGCGGAAGCGGTGACGCCGTCTGCCCCTGAGGAGAGACCATGAATTTCGGGTTCACTGAAGACCAGGATCTGTTGAGGAGCGAAGTGCGGAAATTCCTCGCGGAACGCTGCCCGTTCGACGAGGTCAGGCGCATCGGCGAGGAGCAGAATGGGTTCTGCGCGAAGCTCTGGTCGCAGGTCGCCGAACTCGGATGGCCGGGTCTGATCATTCCCGAGGAGTACGGGGGCGCCGGTCTTGCGTGGATCGATCTCGTCGTCCTGCTCGAGGAAGCTGGCCGGCATCTTCTCCCCCTACCGCTGCTTTCGAGCGTGACGGCCACGCAGGCCATCGTCGAGTTCGGTAGCGAGAGGCAGCGCGCAGAATGGTTGCCCCGCCTGGCGAATGGCAAGGAAATCGGGACGCTCGCGATCTACGAAGATTTCGATGACCTCGACCCGAGGAGTATCGGGCTGCACGCGCGACGTCAGTCTGATGGCACGTGGCGAATCGACGGAGAGAAGGTCTTCGTGCCGGATGCGACGCACGCGACCCTCTTCGTCGTCGCGGTCTGCGACGCGGTGAGCGGATCTTCGTCTTCCCCGCGTTTCGCCCTCGTCCCTGCGGCGATGGCGGGCGTCGAAGTCGATGGCTATCCGACGATGGATCTTACGAAGCCGATGGGCAGAGTTCGTTTCGAAGGTGTCTCGATCTCGGCGGATTCGATGCTCGGAGATTCTCCGGTTCCGGTCCCCGCCTTGGATCCAGATGTCGAGCGCGGTCGATTCGAGCGAATCCTCGCGCGCGCGACGGCAGCGCTCTGTGCGGAAATTTCCGGAGCGGCCGAGGCGAACCTCCAACTCGCGATCGACTACGCGAAGGAGCGCGTCCAGTTCGGATCGCCGATCGGGCGCTATCAGGGTGTCAAGCATCCGCTGGCCGAGATGCATCAGGAACTCGAATCGTTCAAGAGCCTTCTCTACTACGCGGCTTGGGCGCTCGACGAGCGTCCCGAGGAAGCCAATCGTTATGTGTCGATGGCCAAGGCCCGGGGCAGCGAATGCGCCGCGCGAATCGGCATCGATGCAATCCAGATCCATGGCGCGGTGGGATACACCTGGGAGTACGACCCGCAGCTCTTCCTGAAGAGAAGCAAATGGAGTCGCGCGATGTACGGCGATGCCGATCATCACTACGACCAGATCGCCGAACTGGGGGGCATCTAGTATGGACTTCAATCTCAGTCCCGAAGAAGAATCGTTCCGGCTGGAGGTTCGAGACTTCCTCTCCGAGAACCTTCCTCCCAGGAAGGATCGGCCGAAGGATTTCCTGCAGAAGAGCTGGCTCCCGAAGGTTCGAGCGAAGCGCTGGGTCGGATTTTCCTGGCCGAGTGACGTCGGCGGGGGAGGCGGGACCGTCATGCAGCAGGCGATCCTCAAAGAGGAGATGACGCGCGCCAAGGCCCCCCCGCTCGGAACGTCCTGGATGGGCCTGCAGTGGGTCGGGCCTGGGCTGATCGCCTATGGCACGGAGGAGCAGAAGCGCCGCTTCCTGCCAGGCATCCTCGACAGCGAGACCGTCTGGTGCACCGGCTATTCGGAGCCCCACTGCGGCAGTGATCTCGCGGCGCTCCGCTGCAAGGCCGAGCGCGATGGAGACTCCTACGTGGTGAACGGCCAGAAGATCTGGACCTCTTTCGCCATGACGAGTGACTGGATCATCTTGCTCGTGCGGACCGCGACGTATCCCGACGACAAACATGCCGGCATCACTTGTCTGCTCGTGCCGATGGATACCCCTGGCGTCACCGTTCGACCGATCAAGAGCATGAGCGGAGTCGCGATCTTTGCCGAGGTGTTCTTCGATGATGTTCGCGTGCCGGTGGCCGATCGTCTGGGTGCGGAAGGCGAGGGATGGCAGGTGACCGTCATGGCACTCGCGAACGAGCGCTCGGGGATCTCCGAGGTCGAAGGCCTGCTGCGGGGCCTCGATCGCCTGAAGGGACTCGCGAAGAAAACGACGCGGCGCGGCCGGCCGGCCCTCGAGGATCCCGAGCTGCGCCGACAACTCGCACGCATGGAAACCACGATCGAATCGATGCGCTTCAATGGCCTTCGCGCGCTCACGCGTCAGCTGAAGGGGGAAGCGCCGTCGAGCGAAACCTCGATCAACAAGCTCCATCGCACGGCGCTCGAGGTCGAGATGGGCGAGCTCGGTCTGGTCCTGCAGGGCAACGCCGGAGCCTTGATGCGCGGCGCGGAGCCCGTGCAGGACGGAGGCCGATGGCAGCACATGGCCCTCAGCTGGCCCGAGATGGTGATCGGGGGCGGCACGCCAAACATTCAGAAGAACATCATCGCGGAGCGGTTGCTGGGGCTGCCGAAGGACTAGAAGAGCGGCGATGGCGAGGCGCGTTCGGCTGGTACGAACTCGCGCGGTTCTCTGATCCGCCTAACCCTTCATGAACGCTTCGAACGCTTCCTTGTAGTCGTCGTGCCAGCGCGAGAGCGGCGGCCGATTCTCGATCAGGTCGCCCATCGTCCATTCCATCCGCTTGTTGTCCAGTTCGCGCGTGACGTCGTTGTCCGGACAGAGCACGTAGAAGTCTCCGCGCCCGACCGACTCGACGAGGAAGTCGACGACCTGCTCGGACGTCCATGCCGCGTCCGGCTTCTCTGGCATGAATCGTCGCATCATGCCGGTATAGGTGAAGCCGGGGACGAGCAGATGGGCGCTGACCTGGCAGCCCTCGGTGTTGCGCAGGCTGTGCTGCAGCGCCTCTGTGACGGCCTTGATACCCGCCTTGCTGACGTTGTAGGCGGGGCTGCCGGGGGGACAGGTGATGCCCTGTTTCGAGCCCGTGTTGATGATGAGGCCGGGTCTTCCCTGCTCGATCATGGCGGGCGAGAAGGCATGCACGCCATTGATCACGCCCCAGAGATTCACGTCGAGGACGGTCTTCCAGTTGTCGTACTCGGTCCAGCTGTCGGTGGGCCGGCCGATCCCGGCATTGTTCATCAGGACGTCGACTCGTCCGCCTTCGTCCAGCGCGCGGTCGCGGAGGCGTTCGAGGTCGTCGAGTTTCGAGACGTCAGCCGGGACCGCGACGGCGCCGTCGATCTCTTCTGCTGCTGCTTCGAGTTTCTCTGCATCGACGTCGGCCATGAAGACGCGCATGCCGAAGCCTGCGAAGTGGGTCGCTGCGGCAAGGCCGATTCCATCCGCGGCACCGGTGATGACGGCGACGTTCCCGGATGCGAAGGCGGGATGGTTTGGCACGCTGCTCGATCTCCTTCGGCTCAGCAGGACCTGCCGGTGAAGTGTGGACGCTTGCGTCCGACTTGAGGCTACGCCGCTGCCTGCGGTCCCCGGATCAACTTCCCCGGTAGCTCGCCCGTCGCGACGCCGTTCTCGTACGTCACGACGCCATCGACGATCGTCTTCAGATAGCCATCGACCTTCTGGATGATGCGCCGCCCGGCCTTCGGCAGGTCGTAGACCATCTGCGGCGGATGGAGATGCAGCGCCTCGAGGTCGATCAGGTTGAGGTCGGCCTTCATGCCCGGCGCGATCACGCCGCGATCGTCGAGGCCGTAGAGCGCTGCGGTGTCATGCGTCTGGATCTTCACCATCTTCTCGAGCGGGATCCGCTCGCCGCGACTTCGGTCGCGTACCCAGTGCGTCAGCATGAAGGTCGGCATGCTCGCGTCGGCGATCAGCCCGCAATGTGCGCCGCCATCCGAGAGTCCGAGGAGCGTCGTCTCGTCGAGCAGCATCTCGCGCAGGTGATCGTGGTTGTAGTGGGCGTAGTTCCCGAGCGGCGCGAAGAGGTAGCCCTCGCCGTCACGCTCGAGCATCAGGTCGTAGGCGAGTTCCTGGGCCGAGATGCCGAGGGCCTCGGCGCGGTCGGCCACGCTCTGCTCGCGGGTCGGCTCGTAGTCTGGTGACTCGTGAATGGGGAAGAACTTCGCGAAGTTGCAGATCAGCGAAACGAGGATCGGGTTCACCGCCGTCGCTTCTTCGCCGAGGAGCTGTCTGCGCACCTCGGGCTTGCGAAGTTCCGCGATCAGTTCGGCATGCGACATTCCCGCCATCTTCTTGAAGGTCGGATGCGTGATGAAGGGATGTAGCGACGTCGTGAAGCCCATCAGCATGCCAGTCGGTCGCCCGGGAATCTGCGGGCGCAGGACAACGCCCTCCTGCTTCAGTTCGGCAGCCCTTTCGAGGATCGCTCGCCAACCGTCGGGATGCCGGTCGCTCTGGGCGATGGCGAAGGTGATCGGTCGACCGGTCTCCTTGCAGAACTGTTCCATCCAGCTGAGTTCGGACTCTCGCCAATGATCGTCCGAGACCATTTCGAAGACGCCGTGTCCGGCGTCGCCGAGCGCGCGTCCGATCGTGAGCATTTCCTCCGGCGTCGAGTTCGTGCCAGGGATGAGTTCGCCGTCCTTGTCGCGATGCAGGACCGTGCGTGACGTCGTGAAGCCGAGAGCGCCCGCTTCGAGGCCTTCTCGTGTGATCTCGGCCATCGCATCGATCTCGTCCTGCGTTGCTATGTCGCGATAGGAACCCTCGCGTCCCATCACGTACGCGCGGATCGCGCAGTGGGGCATCTGGGTGCCGATGTCGATCGCGCGCGGGATGGCTTCGAGGGCATCGAGATATTCCGGGAAGGTCTCCCACTTCCATTCGATGCCTTCGGAGAGCGCCGTGCCGGGGATGTCCTCGACGGATTCCATGATCTCGATCAGGTTCTCTTCTTCGCCGGGGCGCACCGGCGCGAAGCCGACGCCGCAGTTGCCCATCACGACAGTGGTCACGCCATGCCAGCTCGAGGGCGTGACGAAGGGATCCCAGGTGACCTGTCCGTCGTAGTGCGTATGCACGTCGACCCATCCCGGCGCGAGGACCTTACCGTTCGCGTCGATCTCGTTGGTGCCTTCGTCGCTCACCTGGCCGACGGCCGTGATACGTCCGTCGTCGATTGCGACGTCGCCGCGGAAGCGATCCTTCCCGGTTCCGTCGACGATGGTGGCATTTCGGATGACGAGATCGTGCATAGGGGTCTCCTTGGACCAGGTGCGTCGCGCCGACCATGGCGGGCGGATCATGGAAACACGGGTCGTGGGCGGCGAATCGGCATGATCATCGAATCCAGGAAGGCTGTCAAAGGAGCCTTCAGCGTGCGCCAAGAGTCTTCAGCGCACGACCATTCGATCGCCCACCCGGATCACGCCCTCTCGCGCAACGGCCATATAGGCACCGAAGACGAGGCCGCTGCCGAAGCGTTCGCCCTTCGGCCGACGCCGATACTTATTGAGGGTCTGAAGCAGGTCGGACTTCTTGCGTTCGCCCGTTTCCTGATCCGTCGTGACGATGATGCATCGCTCCGCGACGGTGACGCGTTCGAGTGAAACCGAGTCGGTCTCGAGCGAGACGAGGCTGTCCTCCTGGAATGCGTCGAGTCCCTCGAGTACGACGTTCATGCGAAAGCGGTTCATCGGAACCGGCTCCTTCAAGCGTCCGTTCAGATCCTCTAGCGACGCGACGTTGGCGATCGAGACCGGCGAGACCGCGTAGAAGCGCTCGCGGAGCTTCTCGTGCAGCAAGCTGAACTGTTCGAGCGGCAGGTTCTGCTTCCAGGGTTCGCCCGCCGTGATCAGCCGAACGGATCTCCCCGTGATCTTCGACAACCAGGCGGCGACGTCGTCGCCCTGGTCGATTCCCTCGAAGCTGTCGAGGACGTACTTCGTCGCGATGCGCTCGCCCTCGTCCCGGCGCGTGTGCTCGAAGCTTCCATGCTCCGGGTGGCTGAAGACGAGGTGCTCGCCGTCGCCTTCACAGGAGGCGGCGAGTCCCCCGAGTTGCGGCGCCTTGATCTGGTCCAGAGGTTCTCCGTCTTCGACCATCGTGTACAGACGATCGCCAACGACACCTCGAGGGGTGAGCGTCGCTTCCTGGAGCGACGTCCCCTGGCAAGCCTTCACGGGATAGACGGTCAGTTCCTTCACGACGACTTCATGTTCGCGGCTCATGCGGGACTCCCTTCGATGGAAATGCGTTCGAGGACGGACTTGGCCGTCGCGCTGGGTTCGCCGGGTTCGAGCGCAGAGACTCGAATGCCGGATCCTTCTTCCGTGAGTTGGTTCGCGACGCTGCGGAGCGTTTCCTCCGCGTCGGACGACACGACGACGATCGAGACACGACCGGGCTCGGACAGTTCCGCGTTCTGCAACGCCAGCTTCAAGCGATCGACGGCCTTCGGCAGGGATTCCCTGGTGGGGCCCTTCGGAATGTGAACAAAGGCGTCGAGTTCGTGATAGAAGGCGGCGATCAGGTTCGAGAGGTCCCACCAGGATCCCAGCTCCCCTTCGTCGAGTCCACGCGTGATCACCTCGTCAGCGTCCGCCAATCCAAGTTCCTCGATCGCCTGTTCGACCGTCTCGTCCGTCGCGTCGACGGCGATCACCCGGGCGCCCGCGGCGACGAGGTCCTCGACGACGGCCCGACCGACCGGAGTCGCCGCTCCGGTCACCAGGGTCTGTCTGCCTTCGATTCCGTCCATCGGTTCGTTCCTTCGTTCGTGTGGTCGACCGGAGAATCGCCCTCGCCGATTTTTCGATCTATGCGTATCATGACAAGATATGTCTGAAAACCGACATATCCCCGGCCGTGAGGCGCCTCTCGTCCGATTCGAGCTTCCCTCGCCGGTCATGGGGTTGGCGGAGGACCGCGAGAGCGACGAGCCGATCCCGCCCCATAGGCACGATTCCGCCCAGCTGATCCACGCCGCCCAGGGTGTCATGACCGTCGAGACCGAAGACGGCGTCTGGGTCGTCCCGCCCGAGCGCGCGGTCTGGGTCCCCGCTTTCACCGATCACAGCATTCGCATGACCGGGCACGTCGAACTCCGCACGATTTATCTGGAGGCGCGTCTTCGCCCGATCGCCGACGACACCTGCTGCGTCGTGCAGGTCTCGCCCTTGTTGCACGCGTCGATCATGCGAGCGATCGACTTCCCGCAGCCCTATGCGCCGGACGGTCCCGAGGCGCGGATCGTGGAGGTGATCCTCGACGAGATGCGCGAGGCGAAGGTGGCGCCGCTGCACCTGCCGATGCCACGAGATGCGCGCGCGAGTCGCGTCGCGGAAGCCTTTCGGATCGACTCCGGTGATCGACGACCCGCCCGGGAGTGGGCGCGGATAGCGGGCGCGAGCGAGCGAACCCTCGAACGCATCTTTCGAGACGAGGTCGGGCTGACCTTTGGAAAGTGGCAGCAGCAGGCACGACTCCTGCGTGCCCTCGAAATTCTCGCCTCGGGAGAGTCGGTGACGAGCGTCGCGCTCGAGGTCGGCTTCGCGACCCCGAGCGCGTTCATCGCCATGTTCAAGAAGGCGATGGGTACGACGCCGACACGCTATTTCCGAGCGTGACGGCTCGTGCCGGGCTGCCTAACGCCCTTCGTACTCGGGCTTGCGCTTCTCGAGGAAGGACTGCACGCCTTCCTTGAAGTCCTTCGAGCGGAAGAGCGGCAGGAGCTGGAGGTAGACGTGATGCACGTTCGCCTCGAAGGTCTCGTCCTGTCCCATGCGCATCATGCGCTTCGTGCCCTGGACGGCGAGCGGCGCGTTCGCAGCGATTTCGGCCGCTAGAGCGCGAACGTGGGGCATGAGCTCCGCGGCGGGGACGACCTCGCTCACGATGCCGAGCTCGAGACATTGCTCGGGCTTGAGCGTGCGACCCGTGAACATGATCTCGCAGGCCTTCGACCAGCCGACGATGCGCGGGAGGAGCCATGTCCCACCACTCTCGGGCAGCACGCCGCGCTTCGTGAATGCGGCGGAGAGCTTCGACTCGTCCGAGGCGATGCGGATGTCGCAACCGAGGGCGAGGTCCATGCCGTAGCCGGCGGCGCCGCCGTTCAGTGCACAGATCGTCGGCTTGTCGACGGCATGCAGCACGGTCGGCGGTGCGTCGCGGAGGTCGAAACGCCCAACCGTCGCGCCGACGCCACCGCTCTGCGAACCGATGCCCGAGCCCGACTGCTGATCCTGGAGGTCGAGGCCGGCGCAGAAGCCGCGGCCCGCGCCCGTGATGATGATGACGCGTACGTCGGGATCCTTGTCGGCTTCGACCAGCGCCGCGGAGAGGGCGTCGAGCATGGGGACGGAGATCGCGTTCAGGCGCTCCGGCCGATTCAGGGTGATGGTGGCGATGTGATCCGCCTTCTCGACGAGCAACTCTCCCATGGGATCTCCTTCATGCGCGGGGGTGTGGGTGCGCGGGCTTCGATGTGCAGGGATGCCGGTCGATTCTCATCGACGGCGAGCCAGATTTCAAGCGGTGCATGGACGCGGGGCGATGATGCGCACGTGTCGCGGCGGAGACCGCTCGTCAGGCCGCCTTCAGTTCGAGTCGAGCGCGCCCGCGCAGGATATTCGAGGGCAGCAGCTCCAGCTCCGCCCGGGAGCGGACGAGATTCGGCAAGTCGGGCACGAGTGCTTCGAGCGAGACGCGCGCTTCGAGGCGTGCCAGCGATGCACCGAGACAGAAATGCTCGCCGAAGCCGAATCCGAGATGTCCCTTCGTGTCGCGCGAAATATCGAAGCGGTCCGGATCGGGAAAACGGCGCTCGTCGCGATTGGCGGAGCCCATCAGGAGCTGAACGTCGGACTCCGCGGGCATCGTGACGCCATGCATCGTCACGTCCTGCGTCAATCGTCGCGTCAGCTGCTGGACGGGACCGTCGTAGCGGAGCGTCTCTTCCACCAGCGCCGGCACGAGCGAGAGGTCGTTCGAGACTCTGGCGAGTTCGTTCGGATTGAGGAGCAGGGCGTCGACAGCATTCCCGAGCAGGTTCGTCGTCGTCTCGTTGCCGGCGAGCAGGAGCAGGAAGATGAACAGGAAGATCTCGTAATCGTCGAGTGCGGCCTCGCCGTCCTGGGACCCGACGAGCGTACTGATCAGGTCATCCGTCGGATGGGCGCGCCGCTCGCGGATGATCGGTCGGAGGTAGCCGAGCATCTCCCCCATCACATCGATCAGCTTGAGGTCGATCAGTCTGTCGGGTCCCGTGTTCGTACCGACCTGGATGATCTGGTCGCTCCAGCGCTTGAAGTCCGTGCGGCGCGATGTCTCGATGCCCAGCATCTCGGCGATGACCGTGACGGGAAGCGGAATGGCGAGGGTCTGTACGAGGTCGACTTCGTCCCGCCCGCGCAGCGAGCGCATGCATTCGTCGGCGATCTCGCGGATGCGAGGTTCCCAGGCGGCGATCCGCCCCGGTGTAAATCCGCGGTTCACGATCTTACGCATCGCGCCATGGGTCGGTCCGTCCTCCTGGATCAGCATGCGCGCCGTCGCCACGCGACTGGGGGACGTGCGCAATCGGACGAGGACCTTCATCAGGAGTCGCGCGGTCGTCACGAGCCCGGCGATTCCGCCCTGCGCGACGCGCATCGTGTTGTCGATCTTCGAGGAGAAGAGCTCTGGATTCTTGAATGCATTCGCCACGTCTTCGTAGCGGGACAGGACGTATACGCCCGACTCGGGCCCGCGATGGACCGGCGCGTGCTCTCGCAGCATCCGGTACATCGGATAGGGGTCGTCGACGTGTTCGCCGGAAAAGGGTTCGTAGGAGAGGTCCATCAAGCTGCCCTTTCGAGTTCGAGTCTGCTCGGTCCGCGTACGAGGAAGGAGTCCAACCACTCACGATCCTCCGCGGAGCGCGTCCGCCCGGCAAGGTGCGGCAGTAGAGCTTCCATCGCACATCGTGCTTCGAGCCGTGCGAGCGAACTCCCGAGGCAGAAGTGTTCGCCGAAGCCGAAGGCGAGATGAGCGCGCGGGTTGCGCTCGATGTCGAAGCGATCCGGGTCGGGGAACTGGCGCTCGTCGCGATTGGCTGAGCCGATGAGCGGGACGACGGTCGCGCCTTCCGGAATCGTGACGCCATGCAGATCGACATCGCGTGTCGCCATGCGGAAGAGGAGCTGGACAGGGGAGTCGAAGCGCAGGGCTTCTTCTAGCGTCGGCGCGATGAGGTCCGGGCTCGCAATCAGCTTCTCCAGCTGTCGCGGGTGGTCGAGCAGGGCGCTCACGCTGTTGCCGATCAAGTTGGTCGTCGTTTCGTTCCCGGCGACGAGCAGCAGCATCACGAAGCTCACGACATCGTAGTCGTCGAGTCCACTCTCGCCTTCCTGATGCGCGACGATCGCGCTGATCAGATCGTCGGCGGGCGCCTTGCGGCGCTGGTGCGTGATCTTCTTCAAGTATCGGACCAGCTCGGCGAAGGTGTCGGTCATCTCCCTGGAGAAAGGATCGGCCCGGCCCTCGGGTGTCGAGACGCTGCGCACGATGACGTCCGACCAGCGTTTGAAGTCGGCACGCCGCTCGCTCTCGACCCCGAGGAGTTCGGAGATGATCGTGACGGGGAGTGGCACGGAGAAGTCGTGGACGAGTTCGAAGGGGTGATCGCCTCGGATTCCCGCTACGCATTCCGCCGCGACCTCGCGAATCCTTGGTTCCCAGGCGGCGATGACGCGCGGTGTGAAGCCGCGGTTCACGGTGTTGCGCAGGTCGCGATGCGACGCGCCATCGTCCGCGATGAGGTTTCGCGCGTCGGCGAAACCGTTCGGAGTCATTCCCGTCCGCCAGAATATCTTTGCGACGAAACGGAGGACCTTCCAGCTGAGCGGCGGCGGCTCGGTCTGGCCGCGGCCCATGAGCATCACGAACATCGCCCGCGAGGAGAACGTCTCCGGATCGTTCAGCACAGAAAGGACGTCGTCGTAGCGCGAGACACACCAGGTGTCGGAGTCGGGCGAGTAGTGGACAGGGGCCTGGTCGCGGAGGTCGCGGTATTTCGCGTAGGGATTCGAGCGCCACTCGGGCGAGAAGGGGTCGTAGGCGACGCTCATGACGTGTTCTCCCTGGACAGGCTCTCGCCTAGCGTGAATCGCTCCGATAGAGGGGTCCACGAGCGCGAACCCGCTCGAGCGCGTCGAGGTTGCCCTCTTCGAGTTCGTACCCCTTCGGATGCGGTGGTCGTGGGTCCATGCCGAGCGCGGCGATCACGTCGGGATGCTGGTAGTAGGCGACGCAGGTCGGGAAGAGCAGGGTCTGGACGAAGGCGGGCTGGTCCGCCTCGATTTCGCGCAAGGCGGCGATGCGTCCTTCGGCGTCGAGGTCGGCGAAGCCGCGCTCCTCGGCGGCCGTGAGTCCAGCGCCCACGATGTCGCGTGCGCTGGCGACCTCCGCACGCACGGTGTCCGCCAGTCCGAGCGATCCCGCGGCCGGCATGCGCCCGTCCGGGCTCTCCGGGATCAGCGTATCGAGAATCATGTCGAGGAGTGCGTTCATCGGTCTTCCGTCAGTCGAAGAGGGTCGTGAGGTTTTTCTTGATGTGGTCCGCGACGTAGAGCGAGATGGCCTGGATCGTGTTGGTCGGGTTCACCCCGCCCGACGTGACGAAGACGCTGCCGTCGATGATGAAGAGGTTCTTCACGTCGTGGCTCCGTCCGTGTGGACCGACGACGGAGCGTTCGGGATCCGTGCCCATGCGCGCGGTTCCCATCAGATGCCAGCCGGCGGGCGGAAGCGGCGCGATCGCCTGGGTCCGGGTTGCACCCGCGGCCGTGAGCGCTTCCTTGCCGCGCTCGACGCCGTGGTCGAGCATGCGCCGGCTGTTCTCGCTGAGTGTGTAATCGATCTTCGGGGCCGGGATGCCGTCGGCATCCGTGAGATGCGGATCGAGTGTCACACGGTTGTGTTCTTCGGGCAGGTCCTCGCAGATGATCACCATGCCTGCGCTCTTGTCCCAGAGCGTCGCGTACTGCGCGTGATGATCGGGTCCCCAGCCGAGTTGCCCCGAGAGTCCCTGCAGCGCCGTCTGGACGGGGCCGACGCCGCGCAACATCTCGAAGGAATAGCCGCGCAGGAAGTCGCGTTCAGAATCCGTCTCGTAGAATTCCTGGCAGATGAGACTGCAGCCCATCGGCCCCTTGTATCCCTCGAGTGAATCGGGGAACCAGCCCGTGACGTGCGCATAGGGATGGAACATCAGGTTCTTGCCGACGAGTCCGCTTCGGTTTGCGAGGCCGTCGGGGAACGCCGACGACGTCGAGTTGAGGAGCAGGCGCGGTGTGCCGATGCCGTTGCAGGCGATGATCACGATCTCGGCGCGCTGGCGACATTCGTTGCCGGTCTCGTCGTAGTAGATGACGCCATCGGCCATGCCGTCGGCGCCGACCGTGATCTCTCGCACGCGGCAATGCGTGCGGAGTTCGACGCCTTCGCGTTCGGCCAGGGGCCAGTAGGTGACGTCCGTGCTGCCCTTGGCGCCCTGGGCGCAGCCGGTCACGCAGGGGCCGAGGTTGATGCAGGGCGCTCGGCCCGAGTGTTCACGTGTCGCGATTGCGCTGTCCGACGGCCACCAATGCCAACCGAGGGAGTCGAAGCCACGCGAGAGCGTCTCGCCGAGTCGGCCGAGGGGGACCGGCGGAAGAGTCGGCTTCTTGGGCGGATAGGCGGGGTCACCCTCGAGGCCGGCCACGCCCATCATCTCGGCGTTCAGGTCGTACCAGGGCTCGAGCGTCGCGTAGTCGAGGGGCCAGTCGTCGGCGACGCCGTCGAGGCTTCGCACGCGAAAGTCGGAAGGGTGGAGTCGCGGGAAGTGCGCGGCGTAGAGAACCGTGCTGCCGCCGACGGCGTTGAAGTTCGAGACCTTGATCGGCGAGTTCTCGTCGTTGATTGGATAGTCTTCGCGTCGTCCGCGCGTGTTCGGACTGAATCCGAAGGGGCCCATGCCCTGGATCTCCCAGTCTGGCCGCGTGCTGGGAAATTCCGCCGGATTCATCCATCCGCCCTGTTCGAGGCAGACGACGCGCATGCGCGTCTCGGCCAGGCTCCAGGCCATCGCGGCGCCGGCGGCGCCAGCGCCAATGATCAGGACATCGACCGGTTCATCGGACATTCGATTCTCTCTGTCTTCTCAAGTCGGCGATCTCCGAATGTCGACATGCCGTTCGAGTCACGCGAATCACGCCGTCGATGCTACGCGCTCTCGCGCTCGATGTCCTCTCCGAGGATGACCCGCGCGAATCCGTCATCATTCGGCTCCTGGCCGCCTGCCGTTCATCGATCATCGCCGAGCGTGAGATGTCCAGCTCCGTCGAGGGTCCCGCGACGACCGCAGAATTCCTCACGCATCATCGATTCGAGGACCCCCGCGTCTTCGATCGTCCCCCACGTTCGGCGACCGTCGTCGGTCAGGCAGGCGATGTGGGCGAGACGGGGCTCGCCCTTTCTGTGCGCGACCGTGTAGGCCTCGATCACGACCGGTCCCTCCCAGTCGACCAGCGCCTCGCGCAGCGGCACGCGATCGACCTCGGCCTGGGGGTTCTCGTAGCGGAAGCCGGCTTCCGGAGGCGACGTCGAATAGACGGCGAAGGCATGTTTCGCGAGCCAGCCGCCGTTCGCGCTGACGAGTCCGGTCGAAGCGCCGGTCTCGCGCAGGACATCGACCATGCGCGCGATCGCGACCAGCGTGCCGCAGTTGAGCGGACCCCCACCGAAAGTCAGGCCGCCGGTCACCGTCACGGCCCGTCCATCCGCCACGTCCAGCTCGCGAGCGGCGACCTGCACGGACGATGGAAAGCAGCTGTAGAGATCGAGGAGATCGATCTCGTCGATCGTCTTGCCTGCGAGATCGAGGACGCGTCGACCTGCGACGCGCATGGCCGGGGAGCGATGGAGTTCGGCGCGGGTCGAAAGGAACAAACTGTCGACCGCCTCGGTCGCAGCCAGCGGAAAGATCATCTTGTCGTCGGGGACGCCGGCCTCGCGCGCGGCTTCGAGTGAGGTCAAGACGATGGCCGCGGCCATGTCGACGCGGGCATTCGCGTTCATCAGGCGCGTATAGGGATACGAGATCATCGGATTGTCCCCAGACGCCCGACCGATCTCCGTCGCGTCATGGGCTTGTCGGATCCACGCGTCGGGGTTGCCTCGAGCGACTTCGTTCAAGCCAGCCCAGAGCGCCGCTATGCGTGACTCGTGTTCTGCGAGGGGCTCGCCATCATGGGCTCGGATGGCGCTTTCGATGATCGCGAAGACGTCGCTTGCGCTGTTCATGCCGCGGGCGAGTTCGGCTTCGTGGAAGATGGCGCGGTTCTCGTCGATCGTTCGATCGGGTTCGCCCGGGGCCTCGGTCTCGACGAGCTGGACGCCCAGGCGCTGTGCCTGACCCGCGCTTCGGCCGGTTTCCGCGCCGACGACGAGAACGACTCTCTGGCGTGCGTCCTGGATGGCGCGTGCCGCGTCGATCACGCAGGCCTGGGCGTAATTGCCGCCGTAGGGCGTCGTGACGGTCTCGGCGGGCTCCGCGCCCAGACGCTTTGCAATCGCGCGCCCCGCGTCGGCATAACCCCAGGCGCCGCGCACGACGTGGATCGAGTCCGCAGCCCGGAGGAGGCCGGGCGCTCCGGCATCGCGCCCGGCGCGTTCGAGGGCCGCGATCATCATCTCGAGCGGCTCGGCGGCGGAGAGCGGATCGTCTTCGCGCTGGAGGAGCTGGGCCACGCCGACGACAACGGGAGTTCGCGTGGGGTCGTTCATGTCGTGCCCGACGCCTAACGGCCCGCGTGCCCGAGCCCGCGAAGGGCGAAGCGCGCGAGGTGGGCGGCCGAGTCGGCAGCAGCCGGCGGGGAGTCGAGGCGCCCGCGTGCGCTCATGGCGCCGACGATCAGGGTGCCGAGGCTGTTGCGGTCGACCGGGTCGATCGGCGCGTCGAGCTCGCCCCGTTCGCAGGCTTCGTCGAGGATGCGATTCACGACATCGTTGAAATCCTTGATCATCGCGGCGAACTCGGTTCCTCCGGGCCCCTCGGAAGCGGCGGCTTCGTCGAGCGGGAGCGGGAACGCGATCGAGAGGAAGAAGGCCCGGTTCTGGTCCACCCGGGAGAGGCAGATTTCGAGGAAGGCCGTCAGCTGGGCTTCGAGTCCGGAAGCCTCGCCGACCCGACGCATCAGATCCTGGGACAGCTGATCGCGATGGGCGGAAAAGCTGCTGCGGAGGATGTCCTCCTTCGAGGAGAAGTACTCGTAGACGGTGCTACGGCTGAGACCCGCACGCTTGGCGATCTGGTCGACGGAGGACCGTTCGTAGCCGTTCTCGCCGATCACTTCGCGAGCGGCGCCGAGGATCTGGTCTCGGCGGTAGGTCTGGAGGATTTCGACGGGCGCTCTCGGCACGCTGGGGTCCTGCCTTTCCTGCTCGATCTTCTGGTCGCCGTCGTGGTCGCTGTCCTGCCGCCGTCCTCGCCGCTGTACCTGCCGATCCGAGGCGATTTCGGAGAATCGGACGCTTGTCGGACATATCGGACGCAAGTACGATAGATCAATCGACGACCCCGACCACCCCAGGCCTGCACGCCCTGGGCGGCGAGGGGACGATGGAGACCCCATGCCGACCGAATCTCCCCGGATCCTGATCATCGGCGCGGGCATGTCCGGCATCCTCAGCGCGATCAAGCTCGAGCAAGCGGGTCTCGACGACCTCGCGATCTACGAGAAGGCCGATCGGCTCGGCGGAACCTGGCGCGAAAACACCTACCCCGGCATCGCCTGCGACGTGCCGTCGCATTTCTACAGCTACTCCTTCGAGCTCAACCCCGATTGGAGCCATCGCTTCGCGCCGGGCGCCGAGATCCAGACCTACTTCGAGGACGTCGCGCGACGCTACGGCGTGACCGAACGAATCCAGTTCGGGCGCGAGATCACTCGCTGTGTCTTCGAGGGCGGTCGCTGGCACGTCGAGATGGCGGATGGCGGAACGGACGTCGGAGACTTCGTCATCTCGGCGACCGGTGTTCTGCATCATCCCGCGATGCCCGACATCGAGGGCCTGTCTTCCTTCGAGGGCGCATGTTTCCACAGCGCGCGCTGGGATCACGACGTTCCGCTCGCCGGACGCAAGGTCGGCGTGATCGGAACGGGCTCGTCGGCGATCCAGATCACGACCGCTCTCGTCGAGGAAGTCGCCGAGTTCTCGCTCTTCCAGCGAACACCCCAATGGATCGCCTCGATCGAGAACCTGCCCTACACGGACGAGGAAAAAGCGGAGTTCCGCAGGAATCCCGACGCGATGGAACAGGTTCGGGCGTTCATCTCGCATGGGTTCACGGAGGCCTTCTCGAACCAGCTCGTCAATGCGGACTCTCCCGGCATGCAGGCGATCCAGGACACGTGTCTCGCGAACCTCGAAGGTAATGTGAAGGATCCGGAACTACGGGAGAAGCTCCGTCCCAACTATCGCGCGGCGTGCAAGCGTCTCATCATGTCGGAGAATTTCTACGAGGCGATCCAGCGGCCCAATGCGCATCTCGTGACGGAGCCGATCGAGCGCGTCGAGAAGTCGGGCGTGCGGACGCGCGACGGGCAGCTTCACGAACTCGACGTGCTCGTCCTGGCGACGGGCTTTCGCGTGGAGAATTTCGTGCGCCCGATGACGGTCGTGGGACGCGACGGCCTGCGGCTCGACGACGTTTGGAAGGACGGCCCGTATGCCTACGAGGCGATCTCGGTTCCGGAGTTCCCGAACTTCTTCATGTTGAACGGGCCGAATTCGCCGGTCGGAAACTTCTCCCTCATCGAGGTCGCCGAGTTGCAGCTCGAATATATTCTGCAGCTCGTCGAGGGATTTCGGTCCGGGTCGTGTCGCGAGGTCGCGCCCTCACGCGGAGCGATGGAGCGCTTCGATCTCGAGCGGCGCGAGGCGGCAAAGTCGACAATCTGGGCGACGGGCTGCAAGAGTTGGTATCTCGATGGCGACGGGCTGCCGACCGCATGGCCCTGGACCTTCGATCGATTCCGGGAAGAGATGGATCATCCCCGACTCGAAGATTACGAGATGAAATGAGATCGGGCGGCGAGAGAACTTCGCCGCAAAGGAGTCAAGCGTGAACACGGAACATTGTCTGGTCGAGCGGGAGGGCAACGTCCTCGTCGTCACCTTGAACCGCCCCGAAGCGAAGAACGCACTCAGCCCCGGCATGCTCGCCGGCATGTACCGCGCATGGCGCATGCTCGACGACGACCCCGAACTGCACGTCGCGATCCTGACGGGCCGCGGCGACGTCTTCTGCGCGGGCGCCGATCTGAAGGCCATGGGCGGAGGCGGCGAGCAGGACGACGAGTTCCAGAAGCTGATGGCGGAGGTGCCCGACCTGCATTGGCAGTCGCTCCTCCGACACAACCGTCCGATGAAGCCGATCATCGCGGCGGTCGAGGGCTACGCGGTCGCGGGCGGGACGGAGATCCTGCAAGGCACGGACATCCGCGTGGCGGCCGAGGACGCGACCTTCGGCGTGACCGAAGCGAAGCGCGGGCTCTTCCCGTTGGGTGGCAGCAGCGTTCGACTCCGCCGACAGATTCCGTACACGCTCGCCGCCGAGATCCTCTTGACGGCGCGGCACGTGACGGCGCAGGAAGCGCTCGACTTCGGGCTCGTCGGTCGTCTCGTGCCGAGCGGGCAGACACTCGACGAGGCGAGGAAGATCGCGGCGGAGATCTGCGCGAACGGTCCGCTCTCGATTCGTGCGCTGATGAAGATGCTGCGCGAGGTCGACGAGAGCTACAGCGAGGCCGAAGCCCTCGAGAAGGAACTCGAGATCGGCGGTCCCGTCTTCGCTTCGAAGGACGCGCGCGAGGGGCCTCGCGCCTTCGCGGAGAAGCGCAAGCCCGTCTTCAAGGGCGAGTGATCTGGCGAAGGCCGACCGAGCTGGTGCGGCGACGGAGGAGGGCGGGATGAACGGATTGAAGGATCTGCGCATCCTCGACCACTCTTCGGGCATCGCCGGGCCGTACTGCAGCAAGCTCTTCGCCGACGCTGGCGCGGACGTCATCAAACTCGAACGCGCGGGCGGCGATCACCTCCGCAGATGGTCGGCGAGCCGGGCGGACCTGGGGTCTGAAGATGGGGGACTCTTTCGCTATCTGAACGCGTCGAAGCGAAGCGTCGTCGGGTCGCTACCCGACCCCGACTCGCCGAGCGACGCGGCCGGTGAAATCGACTCACTTCTCGCGAGCGCGGATCTCCTGATCGTCGACTCTCCGCCAGGGGAGATCGACCTCGCGCGCATGCTCGAACGGCATCCCGGGCTCGTCATCCTCTCGATCACGCCCTTCGGTCTCGACGGACCGCTCGCGAATCGACCCGCGACCGACTTCACGATCCAGGCGGAATCGGGCTCACTCGGTTCGCGCGCACGTCCCGGTCACGAGCCCTATCAAGCCGGTGGCAGCGTGTCCGCATGGGCGGGCGGCAGCTTCGCCGCGGTCGCCGCGCTGGCGGCCATCCGGGGTGCGAGGGAGACGGGAGAGGGCGAGCTGATCGACTTTTCCCTGAACGAAGTGACTGCGCTCGTCACGAACTGCTTCCTCGACACGATGTGGGGGATCCTCGGGCGCCCTCCGGTCGTCGGTGCGCTGCCCAACATCGAGACGCCTTCGATCGAACCGACGAGCGACGGATTCGTCGGCTTCACGACCTATTCCGCTCAGCAGATGTCGGACTTCTTCCTGATGATCGAGCGGCCCGATCTGCGCGAGTCGGGGGAGTTCGATCAGTTCGCCACGCGTATGGGTCGCCTCGAAGACTGGGAGACGATCGTGCATGCCTGGACGCGCGAACATACGGCCGACGAGATCATCGATCTGGCGCAGATGCTGCGGATCCCCGTGGCGCCGATCTGCAACGGCCAGACGGTGCGCGAACAGGAACAGCTCGTCGCGCGCGGGACCTTCATCGAAGATCCCTCCGGTGGGTTCGAGCGTCCGACTCCGCCGTATCGCATAGACGGACACCCGGCGCCGTCCCCCCGATCTGCGCCGACGCTCGGCGAACACCAGAACGGAATCGAAGCGCGAAGCCCCGAGCGTCCTGCGCCGAGCGGGAGCCGTCGGCTGCCCCTCGAAGGGATGCGGATCATCGACACGACGACATGGTGGGCGGGTCCGACGGCCACGCATCTCCTCGCGATGCTCGGCGCGGAGGTCATCCACGTCGAGTCGATCCAGCACATGGACGGATGCCGCATGGTCGGCGGGACGTTCTCCGCGCAACACGATCGATGGTGGGAATGCAGCTTCTTCTTTCTGTCGGCCAACTCCAACAAGCGCGGGCTGACCCTCGATCTGTCGGACGATCGCGGGATGGCGATCTTCGAGTCGCTCGTCGCCGGGGCGGACGCGCTGGTCGAGAACTTCAGTCCGAGGGTCATGGACGGGTTCGGGGTCACCTGGGAGAAGGTCCAGGCGCTGAATCCGCGCTGTCACTACGTCAGGATGCCCGCCTTCGGACTCGACGGTCCGTGGCGGGAGCACGTGGGCTTCGCTGCGACGATGGAGCAGATGTCCGGCCTGTCCTGGCTCACCGGACACGTCGACGACCAGCCGCGGATCCAGCGAGGCCCCTGCGATCCGCTCGCGGGCGTCCACGCGGCCTTCGCATTGTTGGTCGCGTTCTTCGAGCGTGACCTGAGCGGGCGCGGGCATTTCGTCGAATGTTCCATGCTCGAAGCCGCGCTGAACGTGACCGCCGAACAACTGATCGAGTACACCGCGAACGGTCATCTGATGCAGCGTGCGGGCAATCGCAGCCCGGGCATCGCGCCGCAGGGACTCTTCGGCTGCCTCGGCCATCAGGTGTCCGAGAATCCGCAATGGCTCGCGCTCTCCGTCGAAACCGAGGCGCAATGGACGGCGCTCTCGGGCTGGCTGGGCGATCCGGAATGGGCGAGGGCGATCGGACCGGACCTGGCGTCGCGACGCGCGGCCGAGGATCGGATCGACGATGCGCTTCGTGAAGTGTTCGCCCGGCGCGAACGTGCGGAGTGTGTCGAGGAACTCGTCGCCGCAGGGGTTCCGGTCGCAGCGGTCGTCGATCCACGAGCCGTCTCGGGGCAGGCGCAGATGCTGTCGCGGGGATTCTTCGAGGCGCTCGACCATCCGGTCGTCGGGCGCCAGGCGACGATGGGTGCGCCATTCCGTTTCGCGAGTGTCGATCGATGGCTGCGTGAGGCAGCACCCGTGCTAGGCCAGCACAATGTCGAGATCCTACGGGAACTCGGGCATGACGACGCTACGATCGAGGAGCTGAGGGCGCAGGGCGTGATCGGCGATTGGCCGGAAGGCGTCTGAGAAGGGACTCCGGTCGGGGAGAACGCACGTGACATCCATGCCGCGAGATTCGATGGGTGAGGCGACCCGAGCGACGGCTGGACGCTTGACGCCTGAGCAGGAGAGCGCGTGGGAGCGCGACGGGTTCTTCATCGTCCGCGGCTTCGCCGAACCGGAACTCCTTCGCGAGATGGACGAACACGTCGTCGACCTCGTTCGTCGGAACGCGGCCGGCGAGGCGATCGCGCCGGCCTTCGTGACGATCGAAGAGAAGGTCGCGGACGTCGCGCGCAATCCCGAGGACGCGCTCTCGAAACTCTTTCGCATCCATCGCGAGCAGCCGGTCTTCCGGGAGTTCATCGCCCGCGCGGATCTGCTTTCACTCTGCGCCGGAATCCTCGGGGATGATCTCGACTGTTTCCTTTCTCAGTACATCGCGAAGCGGCCCGGTGCCCTCGGACAGCCCTGGCATCAGGACGCCTTCTACTTCCCCTTCGATCGGGGGCCTCAGGTCGGCATCTGGCTGGCGATCACCGAGGCGCGTGAAGACAACGGCCCGCTCTGGGTCCTGCCGGGATCACATCGTGATCCCGTGCACGAGACCGTGCCCGACCCCCGCCCTCATGCGAACTACGGCTATGTCGAGATCGTCGACCGTGAGACCGAAGATGCAATCCCCGTGCTGATGCAACCAGGCGACATCCTTCTCTTCCACAGCCACCTGATGCACAAGTCGACGGACAACATGTCGGAGGGTTCGCGCATGGCGATGGTCTATCACGTCGCCAACTCGGCGACGGTCGATCTCGCCCCGGAGAAGTGGGGCTTCACGCCGCCCAACGTCGACTGGATGCCCGTCCTGCGGAGCGGCGAGCGGGTCCCCGTCGATCCGTCGGCCCGATCATGACGCCGATCGATCGCCCTTGTGTCCTCGTGACGGGGGCAGGCCGCGGACTCGGTCGAGCCATCGCCGAGACCTTCCATGCGAAGGGCTATTTCGTCGTCGCGACCGACCATGACGAAGCACTGCTCGCCGATCTCGAGGGGAGGTCCGGGTTCTGGACGACCAGGCAGGACGTGCGGGACGTCGAAGCGGCGGCCGAGGTGGCGCAGCAGATTCGAGAGCGATGCGGCCGGCTCGACGTCGTCGTCAACAACGCCGGAGTGAATCGCTTCTACCCCGTCAGCGAAGCACCGGCCCAGCAGACCATCGACGCCTTCATGATCAACACGCTCGGTGCCGTCGTCGTGACGCAAGCCTGCTTCGATCTCCTGGTCGAAACGGGCGGTCGTGTCGTCAACATCGCAAGTGAATCGTCGACGTTCCGGCCTCCCTTCCAGGTCTACCAGGCGACGAAGATGGCGCTCGAAGCGGTGTCGGATGTCCTTCGACGGGAGTTCCAGCTCCTCGGCGTACACGTCGCGATCATTCGCCCCGGCGCGATCGATACGGACCTGATCAAGGGCGCCCAACACGTCGAGGTCGACCTGCCCGGCAGCCGCTTCGAGCCCTACTTTCCGACCCTGCGTCGGATGGTCGCGCGCGGGATGCCGAAGTCGGTTTCGACGCCGACCGAAGTGGCGAACGTGGTCCATCTGGCAGCGACGGACCCACGCAAGCGGGCGATGTATCGCGTCAACAACGATCCGAAGCAGCGCCTCGCCGCGCTTCTCCCGAAACGCATGATGGACAAGATCTTGTTTCGCATGTTCCGTCTTCCATCCGACTGACGCCGCGGGAGCCGATGGCTATCGTGCGCTCTCGGAGGCCCGACATGCATCGTCCCGCATCACCCTTTCTTCATCTCGCACTCTTCGTCGTCTTCGCCTGCATGGCGCTCGCCCTGCCCGCGTGCACCACGATCGGTGGGGCGACGCTCGGCCCGACGCTGCAGAAGCAATCCCTCGAGCTCGTTCGGCAGCTCGAGGAGAGCGGAATGATCCTCGACGATGCGGCGCTCGCGGACTACGTCTCCGCGATCGGGAGTCGACTCGTCGAGAAGACTTCGGCTGCGACCGATCGCCCCTACCATTTCGCGGTGCTCGATGCGGCGGAGCCGAACGCCTTCGCGCTGCCGACCGGACACATCTACATCTCGCGAGGATTGCTGGTGCTGATGGCGAGCGAGGACGAACTCGCGGGTGTGCTCGGACATGAGATCGGGCACGTCGTCGAACAGCACAGTCTGAAACAGAGCACGGGACAACTCGCGTTCGCGCCGATTCGACTCGTGACGTGGATCGGGGGCAGTATTACCGGGCTCGTTCTGCCGCGGGTCGGCGGCGCCATCACGGCGAGCGGCGAGCTGCCCGCAGCGCTCACGGGGGCGACCTACAGCCGCAAGCAGGAGAACGAGGCCGACGAGGTCGGACAGGATCTCGCCGCGCGCGCCGGGTGGGATCCTTCAGCGCTCTCGCTCGTGATGGACGCGCTCGCCCGGGCGGTCTCGCTCCAGGGGCAGGATCCGAACGCGAGTTCCTGGTTCTCGTCCCATCCGACGTCCCCCGATCGCGCCGCCAAGATTCGATCGCGCGCCGCCGACCTCGTCGCGGGCCCGGCGAATCCGATCGCGCCTTCGGCGAGGGCGTTCCTCGCGCGGCTCGACGGACTGGTCGTGGGTGAGAGCGCGAAGGGCGGCGTGTTCGACGGTCCCGAGTTCCTCCATCCCGTCCTGGGATTCTCCGTGCGTCTGCCCGCGGGCGACGAATGGGTGCGGGTCAATACGGAGCAGGCGGTCGTCGCCCTTCGTGAATCGCCGCGCGCGGCAGTCGTCCTCGAGGTGGTTGCCGAGGGGGACGACCCCATGGAGGTCGCACGGGCGTTCGAACCCAGCACCGGCAAGCTCGACGGGGCCCCGAAGTCCGAAACGGTGAATGGACTGCCGACCGCGTACGCGGCCGGCGGTGTCTCCGGAGGCTGGGGCCGACCGGCCATACGCGCCTCCGTTCGCTGGATCGCCCACGATGGCTTCGTGTACCGGATCGTCGGTCAGTCGACGGAGGAGGATCAGGCGGCACTGGCCGATGAGTTCGACGCAGCCGAGAGAAGCTTCCGCGCGCTCACCTCGGACGATCGCGACCGAATCCGCGAATCCCGCCTGCGCATCGAAACGGCGAAGTCGGGCGAGGATCTGGCGAAGCTGCTCGAACGTGTCGGGAGCGACTGGCCGCTTCCCGAGGCCGCGGCTGCGAACGCGGTCGACGCGAACTCGCCCCTGGCCGCCGGCCAGCCGGTGAAGGTCACGCGCCGCGAGCGTTTCGAACCGGATTCGTAGAACCGGATCTTGCACCGGCACGAATCGTGCTTCTCATTCGAAGTTCTGGCGATAGAATCGCCGAATGATCG
>Ga0315338_1001304_pt1 | contig 33033 bp, 16 predicted proteins | sample ASW8metaG_FD_204518 | JGI IMG/M metagenome (GOLD analysis project Ga0315338, IMG submission 204518) | Ammonia-oxidizing marine archaeal communities from Monterey Bay, California, United States - ASW #8 | ecosystem: Environmental > Aquatic > Marine > Coastal | place: USA: California | collected... | reverse complement strand
ACCAGTGTTCCACCGGTGATGTTCACGGTGGCCAAGTCTTCCCAGAGAGCACCGCTCTCGGTGCGGTCATTTGGCGCGAGCTGTTGGTCGAGTGTGGTGGTCGCCAGCGTCGCGGTGGTGACATCCTCAATAGAGTAAAGGGCGTCTGTAGCGCGGTTGCTCTTTTCACGCCAGGTGGTGCTCACCAGGTATTGGCCATCGGCCAGTCCGGAGAACGTCCAACTCGCCTCGCCAGCGCCAGTTCCCGCCTGTTTCCGGTGCCAGTCGGTCTCATACCCGGTGAGGTTCGGGTTAGCGAGGTAGTCAAAGCCGCTCTGGCTGAAATCGGCGTCCCCATCGTCGACGATGACGCTCGTGTCTGCGACCGGATTAACAGTGACATCGAGCGTTGCGTAGGAAATCTTTGCTCCGCCGGCTCCGGAATTCCCCAGGTCGTGGGAGGTGCAGCTAATGACGTCCACACCGGAAAAACCTGCGAGCGGTTCATACAACAGCCCATTGAGGGCGGAATTGATTTCTGCCAGTTTTCCAATAAAGGTGATGGAATTCTCGCCATTTTCCGAGCCAAAATAAAAGACGAGTCCGGTCGTGGTCGAAAGCGTAAACGTGCCATTCGGTGATTCGATGCGCATCCCGACGTTGGAGGTCGGTGCATCTACATCTGCTAGAGAAAACGGGTTACCGTTGGCATTGCTAAAGACGAGGCTCCCATTCTGGTCCACCGATTGGGCACCGGGCAGAGAAATAACCGGTGCTTCGTTGACGGCCGTTAAATCGACGGTGAGAGTTGCCGTATCGGTAAGGCTGCCGTCGCTCGCCTCGACAGTAATTACCAGTTGCGGATTGGTCTCGTAATCAAAATCATCCGCATCGTTCACTAGCAGCTGATCGCCCTCCACTCGGAAGGCCGCGTTGCCATCGGCATCGGGGTCTGCATTACTGGTGATGTTGTAAAAGAGCGAGTCACTATTGGCATCGGTCGCCGCGAGCGTGCCGACGAGAGTGCCATCGGTACTGTTCTCGGGAACGCTAAAGGCTTGGTCGGCAAAGACAGGTGCCACATTAGACCAATTACCGAAATTTAGATCGGTGATTGCATCTGCGTAGCTAACGGCGACCGTATGCGTACCGGGAAGATCACCATTAAGGATCGTTCCGCTGATCGAATAGTAGCCCAAACTTCCATAGTCGCTATATCCGGATATCAGATCCCCCTCGCCAGTGCCGTCGACGGAGATGTAGTAAGTACCTCCATCGACGCTCATGTTGAATGTGGCATTGAGCAATCCCGTTGGATTACTTGTAGCCAACGCTACTCCAGAGGCATCGTATAAGGTGGCAAGGATGTCGAGATTAGGACCGCGATAGAAGGGATCGATGTCGAGGCTGATTGTCCCCGGGGCGGTGGTAAATGCGAAATAATCTAAATCTGTATTACGTTCGATAATGCCTTCATCGAAAACGGTCGTGCCGGCGGTGACGCCTAAAAGAGAAGCGTAAGCGGTGTTTCCTTCGTGATCGTCAGCAAGATAATCGAATCCATTAGCGTCTGTGATGATGGCGAGATCGTCCTCCGCGTTGTTGGCATCAGGATATTCTCCCAAGCTCCATTGCGTGAGATTTCGAGTGTAGCCCGAGCCCATGATAGGTGCCCAGCCATTGGCCCCACCACCGTGCCCCCAATAGTATACTTCCGTGCTGTCCCCATCGTGATGCAATCCCAGGGTGTGCCCCACCTCATGTGAGATGCATTCTGCGGTGTGCTTCTCACTGCCGTTAATCAAATTATCCGGAAATACATAGCAGGGGGTGTCGGCATCATCAGTAAAGCTGTAAAGTGTCGCAACGCCTCCCTGATTTGGATTCTGCGAGTCGTGGCTTGTTCCGCCGATGGCAACGCGGACGCCCCATTCATCATCGCTTCCGCCGCTGTTAATCAATGCGGCCAGTTCGGGTTCTTCGGTCGTCACATCGATGTTGAATGGCAAAAAGTCTTCTGAGACTCTTTCCCAAATATTTTGAATTCGCTGCTTCTCGGCATCGGAATGACTACTATCTCCCTCAAAGCTGTAGGCTGGTGTGTTATACATCGCCGTATGACCATCAAAATCCAAGTAAACAATTTTTGAAGCTTCCGGATTGCTGTGGAGCAGAAACGTCTCTTCGAGGGGATAGCCTGCCGGTTGGAGAGAGCCCATCTCAAAACTCATGGTGTTTGTAAATGGCACGAAAGCCGGATCAGCAACGATCACCATCTCGGGAACCCCGACACCTTGAGTTTCGAGTGAGCATTCGGTCGTGATGCCGTCTGCAACGAGATCTTCGGGTGGATTGCCAGCGATGCCGGTGGACTGCAGACTCCCTTGGGCGCTAGATGAACCGGCAGAATTATCGTCTGGATAAGTTTGAAGCCAACCTGCCTGTGGCACCTCGGCAATCACGTAGATCCCTGGATCAAGGCCGGTAAAGCTATAATTGCCGTTTGCATCGGTCGTCGTAGTAACTTCTCCGCTATCGAGCTGCCCATTAATATTGGTGTCGATATAGACGGTCCAACCGGCGTGCCCAAGCTCACCCACATCCCAGACCGAATCCGCGTTCAGGTCATTCCAGCTTGTTCCCGAAATCGTTGCGGGGGTATCGGCCACATCGGTGAGATTCACGGTAATTGTTGCATCATCATCGAGCGATCCATCGCTTGCAGACACGACCACTGCCAGCTGCTCGCCCGCCTCATAGTCCAGGTCGTCGGCATCGTTCACGATTAATTGATTGCCCTCAACCCGAAATGCGAGTAAGCCGTCACTGTCGGTGTCGACATTTCCAGTAATCGTGTAGGTTAGTGGATTGTCCGCCGATATTCTTATTGCGTCAGCGTTAATCAGAGTGCTAAGTCCGTCCATTCCGGATTTGACACCGACTGCAAGAGTTCCGCTATTCACCGTCACGCCGGTTCCGATGGTCTGGAAATTAAATGAATCTTCTACATGATCGGGAGTTGGCCAGTTCTGCTGGTTAACGGTAAAGTATGCGGCCGGCGCTGCGTCATCAAAGGCAATAAATACGGTTGAATCATTGCGCTCGACCCCATTCACTTCGCCCGGCCCGCTTTGCCACGATGCGGCGATATCGTAGTCCGCAGCCGGAACGTCCGTGAATGTGAAGCCAAACGGTGTGTGCATAATGCCCGCAGGGATCGTCCAGACATAGCTTCCACCATAGCCGGAAGCGGTCGAGACCGTGCCGCCGATGTTGGTGAACCCGGGGTCTTCGTTATCGATCAGATAGACAAGTGGATCAGCTGAATCGCTCGCTGTTAATGTTCCAACTATGGTGCCATCGGCAGAGTTCTCGGCAATGGTAAAGGTTTGGTCGTTGAATATGGGCGTATCATCGATGGAATGTACGGTCACTGTAAATGTACGGGAAGTAGTCAGGTTGTCCGCCGTCGTAGCGAGGTCGTTGTCGAGTCCGGCATCTTCAACAACGACGGTGATCTCGGCTGCCCCATGCTTATTGTCTTCTGGGGTGATTGAAAGACTTGCTGTTTCACTGGGCGGTGTGTGGCTGATCGTGGGGTCTGAAATCAGATTCGGGTTATTGCTGGTCGCGGTGATCTGTACGAGCTGAGAGGTTCCATCACCAGAAGATATTCCGGTCAGCGATACGATCAATTCGCCACTGTCTTCATCGATTGATGCGTCTGCAACGGGGTCGAGTGTGGGGGCTTCATCGATATCGGCGAGGTTGATCGTGATCTGGGCCGTATCGCTGAGGCTGCCGTCGCTCGCCTCGACAGTAATTACCAGTTGCGGACTAATTTCATAGTCCAGGTCGCCTGGATCGTTGACGACGAGATCGTAGTCATCAATGCGAAACGCGTTGTTTCCGTCCGCATCGCCGTCAAGATTGCCGAGGATGCTAAAGCTGAGTGAATTGGCGTCCGGATCTGTAGCCACGAACGAGCCGACTACGGTTCCATCGGCACTGTTTTCAGCAAGACTGAAGGCCTGATCGGCAAACGAAGGGGTTTCGTTCACATCGCTGAGCATCACGGTTACCGTGGCGTTCGCCGAGAGCGTGCCATCGGTGACCTGCAGGGTGATCGGCCGCACCGGGCCGGATTCAAAATTGACATCGTCGGCATCGGCGAGCAGGAGTTGATTGCCGGACAGGTAGAATGTGCCAACGGAGTCGCCATCGGCATCGTCGTTGGTAAGAATTGTGTAGGAAAGGCTATCGCCGTCAGGGTCTGTGGCGGAGAGGGTGCCGACGAGAGTATCTACAACACTGTTCTCCTGGAGGGCATACCACTCATCCTCCCAGAGTGGTGCGTCGTTGATATCGGTAAGATGGATGGTGATCACCGCGCTCGTTGTAAACTCACCGTCGTCGGCCTCGATGGTGAAGAGGTGCGCTGCTGCCGATTCAAAATCGAGGTCGCCTGCATCATTGACGATCAGCTCATTTCCTTCGATGCGAACCGCTGGTGTCCCGTCTCCGTCGGTATCCACTCCACTGGTGATGGAAAAGCTCAGGCTACTACCATCGGCATCCGAGGCTGCGAGCATGCCAATCGATGTGCCGGCCGAGGCGTGCTCCGAGAGACTAAAGGATTGATCCGCAAACGTCGGAGCGAATTCGTTGAGGTCGGTGAGCTGTATGGTAAAGAGAGCCGAATCTTCCAGTAACGTGTCGCTCGCCTCGAGCGTGATTGCGATCGAGGGAGTTGTCTCGTAATCGAGGTCATCCGCGTCGTTCACTACTAGATTGCCCGCCTCGATACGGAAGGCTTCGTTACCATCGGTATCACCATCGAAGCCGTTCGTGATGCTGTAGTTCAGCAAGTCACCATCGGGGTCGCTGCCGGCGAGGACGGCCACCACCGTAGCGTCCGCGCTGTTTTCCGCCAGGCTCAGAACCTGATCAGACAATTCGGGCGATTCGTTCAGATCGGTGAGCGTGACGGTGATGGTGGCGGAATCGATGAATGTGCCATCGGTCGCCACTGCCGTGATCTGCAGCGACGCGCTTGTTTCAAAATCGAGATCATCTGCATCGTTCACTCGAAGCGTGTCCCCGTCGATCCAGAAGGCGCTGTTCCCATCGCCATCCCCATCCACGCCCGTCGTAATACTGTAGGTGATCGGGTCGAGTTCCGGATCGGTGGCCGCAAGCGTGCCGACGAGAGTGTCGACGGCGCTGTTCTCCGGAATCGTAAAGCCGGCATCGTCAAACACCGGGGATCCGCCGAAGAGCAGATTGTAGGCAGAGAGGACATCGGCCGTCGCACCGACCGCGTTGAGGCGATCTCCGAATAGAGAGACATCCACTTCATCTACAAGCCCATCGCCGTCGTGGTCGGCAGCTGCGTGGAATTGGGTGTTGCCGCTGTTGTAGATAGTAGCGAAGTCGTTCACGTCGTCCACCGTGAACAGGCCATCGCCGGTAAGATCTCCCAGTCCCGCGCCACTTCCGCTGAGCGATTGGCCGACATAGCGGGTCACGCTCTGGTTGCCACTCTCTTCGGTGGCGATGACGCTATAGACATGATTACCAGTGGCAATGCCGGAAAGGGGGGCGTTGAACATATTCAAATCGATGGCATCAGCGTCAATGGCAGATCCCGAGAGAGCAATCACCTCCGCATCGGTGAGCGAAGCGGGCAGATCGAGCAGCACCTGGACCGACTGGGCCGTCTGGTCGGTCGATTCGACGATGAGTTCAAATGCCCCGCCACCAGAATCCCGAGTCTCGGCGAGCGCAACGGTCGGAGCGGCTCGGTCGATGTAAATCACCTTTTTAAAATCGGCGTAGATCGGCTCAATAGCCGCGTCGGTGTGCCGAAACACCCGTACTGTTAAGTAATGGCGACCTTCGGAAAGTCCGGTAGCGTCGATTGATTGCAGAAATTGCCCCGTGCCGGTTCCGGAGTAATAGCCGGGGCTGTTTGTGCCCGTGAAATCTTCAAATCCGTAAAGTAGCGAGCCCGGCGAGACGTAATCGACTCCGTTGGTCGCGTTGCCGAGTTGGCCGGTCTGGCCGTTAAGATCGATTCCGCTGTCCATCCGCAAAACGGCAAAGAAGCCATCGGCCTGCTGGTCCCGAAGTGCCGGGTCACCAAACAGGTTGACCGCAACGGTATCGAGTTGAACATCAAAACTGTCCGCTGCGATGACATGCACATCGGTGAGCCGGTTGGTGGGATTGTTTGCAGCGGTGGCAGCATCGCCCGAGAGTGTGGCGGAAACATTGCTTAGCGATACCGTCCCCTCGGGAGTCGCAAGGCCATACGCCACGTAGCCGAGGCCGTGTTCTACGCCGGCTCCGTTTTTATTTTGAGGCACCCGAAGGGTCACCTCTCCTCCGACGCCCACGGTGATGACCTCGGGAATATCCCATTCGGTTCCCTCATTCGTGTCGATCGTGGTATTTGCGGCATTTCCTGTAAGTTCGACGAGCAGGGTGCCTTCGTCAAAGCTCGTCTGGATAGTCCGCTCGTCCCAGTCTCCGAAACCACCACATCGGCTGTTGAGCCCGACAACCATCGACCCTTCGCGTTCAAAGGCGTAGTAGTTTGAAAATGTGGGGTCGATCCAGCGTTCCAGAAAATCACCCCGACCGTGCGTGTTGCGTATATCGACCAAACGCGTCACGGCGTCGCCGTAAAAACCGCCCAAAGCGTCGCGGCTCCCGTCATGCGGGAAGGGGCGTTCGTCGAGAGTGGGATCGGCGTTGAATTCGCGGGCGTTGAAATATATGGCCGCATTTCCGGGACGGGTGAGCATGTAGGCATGGGCGACGTTGGTCAGGTACGCACCCTGCTCGTCGTGACTCCGCACGAAGGCGACCGACTGGCTTCCATTATTGGCCAGGCCATCGTCGTAGACGTCCTGGCTGGCGTCGATGATGTTATGCCAATTGTTGTTGAATCCGTTATCGGTGAGGTTGTCTTCAAAGGCGAAAAAGAGGGGGAGGTCCAAGACATCGCGGTTGCCACCCACCGTAGAGGGATCGGCCGGGTCGAGGTCCTTGGCAACGAAGGTTTGCAGTTGCGCCTGGTCCCCGGTATACGATTCTAAGAACGAAAATACATGTCGCGCAGATCCGTCGAGGAGAGGTCGCTCATCCGCCCGAAACACGGCCCGGTCAAAGTAGTCGTGGACGAACGGGTAGACGTGCCTTGCCGCATCGACGCGGAATCCATCGACGCCAATCTCCTGGACCATCCAGCGGGCATACCGCATCAGATAGGCGTTGGCATTTTCCGTAACCGGCACACCGCTTAGAGCCTCATCGCCCGAGAAATTGTAAATCACCACACCCGTTTCGGGCGTTGCGGGGTCGCCGGGGACATGGTCATCGACGACGATGAAACTGGTCTGGTCCGGATAATGCTGGCGATTGCCTTCCGTAGGGAGATTGGCTGTGCGTGGAGTCGGGTTAGTGCTCTCGGCAAAGGTGGTCAGGTCATATTCCGGCAACAGATACACACTGGTGCCAGAGTTGGGGATGTTGTCAGGGTCGCCACCGCTCACCGGCTGGCGGATAAATTCGTAGCCGGCAGATTTTCGGTGGTCGATGTCATACAGGTCGGCGAGTTGGAACTGGTATTCCCACTCCGGATCTCCGATGACCGTGTCGGGGGGATTGGGATGAAAATCGCCATCCGGATCGGTGTCGAGAAAGTGGACGAAGGCAGGGTTGCCGCCGCCATGGAGCGTTGCCGGATTGAGCGGGTCGGGGGTGAAAAGGACACCCGCCGAATCGACATCGGTCGAATCGAATGAACTGGAATGATTGATGAGGTAGTCGACGTAGACATTTGCGCTCGCATTTTGCATCGCAGCGATCGCAGACCGGTATCCCAATTCGGTTCCGTAGAGTGTGGGGTCTTCAGCACTGCCGAGATCGAATCGGTCGTAGACGTCGTAGCCAATGCCGCCACCCGCTTCGGTGTAGATCGCGCGACCGGGAGGAGGTGTCCAGACGCCGCCATAGCCGGCGGAGAATAGATCCGCGGCACGATCGGCCATGGTGGCCCAACTCGTTTCGAACCACTCCAAAATAGCTGGCGCCGAGATATTTCCACCGGGAGAAACAGGTGGGTCCGCAATCACCAGCAAGGATACCGACTGCTCGTCGTTGAGTGCCCCAGCCTGATCGGCAAATGAACCGGCGACGAAAGTCACGGTAAGAAGACCGGGTGAAAACGCCCCGCTCACAGCGTAGCGGTAATTGCCACCGCCCTGATCACTAACCGTGCCATCGAGTACGGCCGATCCGAGTCCGGTGCCGCTGATTGAAAGTTCATCTCCATCGATGGTGCTAACATCGACCCCTTCGAGTACGTCGGAGATCGCAACATCAAAGTACCCCTGGGCATCGAGGATTGAAACGGGCCAGATCGAACCGGCAAGGGGACCGGCCAAGGCGGTGGTAGGTGGTGTTGCAGCACTGAAGGCGATCGAAATGAGTGCCGCCTCGCTCGTAATCGGAGCTTCCGCTCCATCGCCTGTGTCGGTAGCTCGATACGAAAAGGATGCCGCGCCGAGGTGTCCGGAGTCAGGTGAAAACCGGGCGGTATGTCCGTCGGGCAACAGCTCGACCGTACCGCCAGAGGGACTTTCGACCGCGAAAGAGAGGCTGGTGGTGGCCGTTTCAGTGTCGCTTGCCAACTCCGAAAGATCAACATCGACCGGCACATCCAACAGACCATAGCGGCTGGCTGTATTGAGAACGGGCGCATCGTTTACCGCGGATATGCTGAACGTGGCCGTGGCCGAATCGATTCCACCGTAGCCATCATTCGCCTCATAGGTAAAGCTGTCGCTTCCGCTGTAATCGGCGTTTGGGGTGTAGCTGAATGACCCATCCGTCGCGAGGTTGAACGATGCAGCGTGTGAGGGTCCGCTCAGGAGATTGGCCGTGAGCGTCTGCCAGTCTGGATCGGAATCGTTGGCCAGCACGCCGCTGGCCGCATCGCGCACAAGCTGCGTATCTTCGGTTCCACCAAAACTGTCATCTGTGGCGGTCGGGCTGGTATTGGCCAGGGCCGCGTAGGCGGCCATCGTCGCGGCATCGGCACCAACTTCAACGAGCCGGTCGCCGAGTAGCGTGTAGTCCATAAAATTGATGACGCCATCGCCGTTCAAGTCGCCAGAGGGCGAAAACTCGCTCCCCTCATTTCCCATGAACCAGGAAAAGGTATCGACATCATTGACGTCGTAGACGCCGTTGTAGTTGAGGTCTCCGAGCCCAGCTCCGAGGCCTTCGATCATATTTCCCGTTAGCCTCTGGACATTGCTCGTGCCGGTGTGTTCAAAGGTGACTACGGTAAAGACGTTGTTGCCGCTCCCGAGACCACTGATAAAAGATTTGAAATGGCTGGTATCGACCCGCGTTGCCGATCCGCCACCACCATTTGCCATGGCCATGATCTCGCTGTCGGTCATGGTGGCAGGCAGGTTTGCAAAGACATGAACGCTGTCGGCCGTCGTATCGGTCGACTCGATCACGATGTCATGGTCGCCGGAGCCAGCCACATTTACGGCGTTCGTTTCAAAGACGGCCGACTCAGGCGCTACGCGATCGAGATAGATTGTTTTTTTCCAGGCCGTGAAGACCGGTGGGCCACCATCGGTCCGGTGGCGGAACGCGCGGGCTTCGAGGAAGTGAAGACCTTCGTCGAGACCGGTGGTATCGATCGACTGCAAAAATTCCCCGTCCCCTCTCGGGCCCGCAATGCCGCTAGCGCCTATCAGGGGATCGGATTTGTCCAAAAAGTACTCAAATCCGTAGGTGGTCTCGCCGGGTGTTACGACGTCAATCGATCCATTGGCATTCAGATCGACGCCGCCATCGAGTTTGAGCATGGCATGATCGCCATCCGCCCAGGTGTCGCGGAGTTCATCAAGCCCGAGGTGACGGACCTCCTGGGTTAACAGCCGTACGTCAAGTGAGTCTCCTTTGACCACGTGGATGTCAGTCTGCCGGGTTTTGCCGTTTTCGTAGTCGTTCGTTATTTCGCTGGAACCGGAAAGGACCGAGTCGACGCCGGTCAGCTCCAGTCCCGCATCGGCCTGGGGAGTCCCGAGACCATAGATCACAAAGCCGAGCTGGTGCTCCACACCATCGGCGTTGAGATTCCGCGGTACGCGGATGGATGCATAACTCTTGCCGTCTCCCCCATCGAATACGGTCACGACTTCGGGAATATCGTTGTAGGGGTCGACGGTGGCATTGGCGGCATTTCCGGTGAGCTCCACGAGCAGCGTACCTGGTGCAAAGCCAACCTCCACGGTCCGTTCATCAAAGCCCCAGTCACCCCGATTGGAGAGACCGACAACGGCATTGCTCACCCGTTCAAAAATGTACACCCCTTCGCTGTCGACCCAGCGTTCCTCGTAATTGCCCTTTCCGTGGGTCTCGCGAATTTCGACGAGTCGGGTCGTCACGCTATCGACAGTCATCGCATCGGAGCGTCCCTGTTTTGGGAATTCGCGCTCTTCACCGAACTCCCCGCCGTTAAAATAGACGACTGCATTGCCGGGCAGCATCAACATGAGGGCATGGGCGACGTTGTGGAGCTTGTAGGGTTTGTAGACATCGTGGTTCTCGACAAACTTGATGCCTGCCGATCCGTCGTGCATCCCGTTGTGCGACACGTCCAGACCGGCATCCTTGACGTTGTGCCAAGCGCCTCCCTGGCCGTAATGTTCGAGGTTGTCCTTGACGGCAAAGTACCACTTGAAGTCGAGCGTGTCCCTGTTGCCACCGATCGTTCCGATGTCATTCGGGTCGATCGTTTTCTTGACGTGCGGTAGCAAAACTGCAGGATTGGCGTCGTACGTTTCGGTGTATGAAAAAACATGTTTGGGGCTGCCGTCGAGTAGTGTATCGGGATGGGTCCGATAGACGGCGCGATCGAGATAATCGAACGTAAAACCCTGCATATGCTTTCCGGCATCGATCCGCAGGCCATCCACACCAACGGTCTGCACCAGCCACTGGGCGCTGCGCATCATGTAGCCCATGGCATTTTCGCTCGTCGCATCGCCCGCCATCGGATCGCCGGCATTGAAGGAATGGACCGGGATGTCCGACTCCCCGGTCATCGGGTCGAAGACATAGATGGTGTCGTGGCCGATATCGGGATAAAACCGCCGATTGTCCTCATCGGGGATATTTGCGAGTCGACCAAACGCAGGTATGGTCCCTGCTGGAATATTGGCTGGATCGGAAGGATCGACGGGGTTGCGGATGAACTGGTGGTTCTTTTCCTGGGCGACATCGATGAGGCCGGCGAGTCGTTCGTATTCGTCACCGTACCAGTAAAAACCGTGAAAATCACCGTCGATGTCTTCCGGAAGCGTGATCGCGAGACCTGGATACCCTCCGGCATCCACGAACCCGGGGGTGCTGTAGGTTGAATATCCATTGTGGTTCATGATGAAGTCGACGTGCAGATCCTTGCCCGCGCTGCTGAGCGAATCGGCAAGTTCTTTAAGGCTCTCTTCGGTCCCGTAGAGCGTCGGTTTGTTCCACTGGCCCAAGTCGAAGCGATCGTACACGTCATACCCTACGGTGTAGTCACTCGTGTCACCACGGTAGGGGGGTGGGGTCCAGACGGTGCCATAGCCGGCTTGAAAGAGATCGGGCGCGCGATCGATCATCGTATCGTGTGAGGACTCGAACCACTGCAGGATCGGTGCGGGGGAGGTGTCGACACTCAAAAGCCGCCGCGGTTCAAGGGGTTGGTAGTTGAGTTGCAGGGGGCGAGTCGAAAGACCATGTGCAGGCGATCTGGGGCGTGAATACCGAGACCGTAAGGGGATCGCGGCGAGCGATGCGCAGAGGCAGCGGAGCAAGCCAAAGATGGCTCGAAGGATACTCACATTAGCTCACATTCTTCGCGCAACACGAAACATCCGCAGCGACTGCCGCCCACTGGGGTGTACACCTACGCAGCAGGCCCGCACCGCCCGGGGCGGGGCCCACATGCACGGCAGGCCGCTGAGGAACCAAAATTGTGCAGTAGCCTCTTTCTATCGAGCTGTATTTGCAACCGATATATTTGTCGCTAATCTAATCCAGATTAGCAGTTATGGCTATTTTTTGCAAATTTTTTGGCACTAAAGATGTGCTTCTTGGCAATAGTCGACGTGCAGGTCCTATTTCGGGTCGAAATGCAACAACCCTTAACTGTGAGGAAGGTGTAGCCCCAACTGACTGGAAAATATTGAACAAGGCCATCATTCGGCCGAAGTGATGGTGTTTTGTTTATGTGCTGCTAGAGGTAGACGTAGCTTCATGGCCCGCTCAAGCGACCTGGTTAGAAAAACCTTTGAAGTGGCCAATTTATCGGTTAAAGTAATGTTTGGTTGTTGTCGCAGCGGATTTTACCCTACCGGCCAACCGGTTTCGCGTGTCGTTACGCAGCATGCAGGGCGAGCTTTATGTGTCGGTTCTCAAATGTTTCTAGAAGGCTGGGATTCACCCTCGTCGAGTTGCTGGTTGTGATCACAATCATTGGCATTCTTGTTGCGATACTCTTGCCAGCGATCAACTCGGCCCGCGAATCGGCGCGGGGCAGCGCGTGCAGGAACAATCTCAGGCAAGTTGGTCTCGCCATTATGGGTTACCATGACCAATCAGGTGCGTTTCCCGTGAGTTACAGCCAGTGGCCGGAGGGGAACAATGTCCCGACACTAGATGATGGGGAGGAAAACACGAACTACGATGCCAACCTACTCTCCGGGCAGGGCTGGAGCCTTAGCGTGCTGCCGTTTCTTGAGGCGCAGAATCTGTTCGAGCGGTTTTCACCATATCTCACGGGTGATTTCGATCAGGGGGGTGGAATTAATGCTGATGGTTGCCGCACCGCAATGGCGACCCAGCTACCGGTTTATCTCTGCCCATCGGACGGAACCGCGCAGCCTCCGATGAGTGACCGGTATCAGTGGGACGGTGTGCCTGTAGCGGTGATTAGCTATAAGGGGGTGCTTGGGGACAATAAAGTTGCTTCCTCGAGTTTTCCAGGGTCGGATGACTGCCACAACTCTATTGGTTGCAATGGGTTGTTTTATCGAAACAGCTACCAGGAACCAAAAAACTCCTCGCATGTTCTCGACGGGCTTACAAATACCTTTATGTTGGGAGAAGCGGTTGCTGAGTACGACCCGCATTCCGCGGCGTATTATGCCAATGGCGACTGGGCGAGTTGCTCGGCGCCACTCAATTTCATGCCCGAAACGGCTACCGAATATTTCGACCGCCAGGGATTCCGCAGCATGCATCCGGGAGGCGCCAACTTCTGTTTTGCTGGCGGTGCGGTACTCTTTATCGATGACATGATCGACAGCGAACTTTATCGGGGTCTTTCGACGATCGCCGGCAGGGAACCGGCATTCTCTCCGTAATGGGCGCGTGTTGGCAGAGAAAATCTTTTCGACGCAACGGCAGGGACTGGAACAGTGCAAAAAAACGTCATTCTTCCCCTCATGTTGCTATTTATCTCTGGCGGCTGCGGACGGTCAAACGATGCGGCCGTATCGGGGCAGGTGACGCTCGACGGAAATCCCATGCACCAGGGGATGGTGGTCTATCACCCAGAAGGAGAGGGGACTGTGGCCTATGGCAGGATTGATGAAACGGGCTACTATGAGGTGAAAACCGGCCAGGTAACTGGACTGCAGCCTGGTGGTTATGTCGTTACCATCGTTGCGACCGAGGGTGTTGTGGATCCAGCTGCCGCCGGAAATCGGCCCCCTTCTCCGGGGCGAATAGTGACGCCAGAAAAGTATTGCAATAAGGCAACTTCGCCACTGCGGCAAGCAGTCACCTCCGGTTCCAATGAAATTGATTTTTCACTGGAATCCCCATAAAGAAAAACCATGGGCGATCCATTCGATCCTTACCACAAATGGCTCGGCATTGCGCCGTTTGAGCAGCCGGCCAATCATTACCGACTGCTGGGCATTCGTAATTTCGAGGCGGATAAGGATGTCATTGATTCCGCTACCGAACAGCGGATGACCTACCTGCATACAGTCGACGAGGGAGAAGATGTCCCAGTTGCTCAGCGGTTGCTGAATGAGGTCTCCAATGCCCGGTTGACACTGCTCTCCGATGAAAAGAGGCGTGCGTACGATGAAGGCCTCAAACATGGCCTCGATAGCATGCCGATCGCGAACAGTACCGTTGAAGCGGTTAGCGATGTTGAAATATCGCCGGCACGGCCTGCATCTCGCAGCGAAGGCGCAAGCGGCAAACGCAGAAAAAACAAAACCGGCTGGCCCGCCCCGGCACTGATACTGATTGCCGCGTTGGCGGCTGCAATGCTGAGTATGGCAGGGCTGCTCCTCTTTAGAAACAAAGCAGCGCCCTCAAAAGTACCCGTTAAAACGCCCTCTTCCGTGATCGCACAAAAAAAACAGGAAGGGGTGCCGGACGCCCAGCACGAAGTGTTGTCCTCTCGGGGTCGGCCAAAAGATTCCGATCACTCTGCGAAGACATCGGATCGTGGAGCGGTGAGCACGAAAGAGACGACAGCCCCCGAGCCTGTTACGGATTTGCAAGTTGGCCCTCAGAGTGGTGAAACGGACGCTGCATTCCCGATTGGAACCTTGCGAGATACCCCGAGCGAGGCGCGGGTTGTGTCGCGGAATATAAATGAGCATGTCGCGGCGGAACCGGCAGGCGACCAGTGGCATTGCCGCTTCCGCCTACCAGGGTTTGAAGATGCTCGCGAGGTATTTCTGGCCGGCGACTTCAATGGATGGAACACCACTAAGGAACGGATGCAGCGCAGTGATGGCGATTGGGAGGCGAGCGTATCGCTTAAACCGCAGTCCTATGAATATAAATTCATGGTAGATGGTAAGTGGCAACCGGACGGTGAAAATCATCGGCTCGATCTTTCTACCAACGAGATTCAGCCAAATCCTGTGCCGGAAACCACCGGTCTGTCGCGATCACAAAGCCGGGAAGATGCCCGCGTAATTTTAGATACAGCCGGACTACATGAAAGCGAGACGGGCGTGTGGTCTCTCAACAAAACAACCTCCTTCGCCCAGAGGGAATACGAGCGCCTTAAAAAGGATTCTGACGTCAGGCGGGCACTGAAAACGGTTGGAGGAAGGTTGCAGGGTCAGCAGTAGACGGCCGTTCCTTCATGCCAGCAACAATCTACTCTCATTTTGCTGCAACCGCGGCATCAATGCACCCGTTATTTGATACACTGAGCGGTCCATGAATACCCTCTTCAATGTGACAAGACCCATGAATGTGCACCCCCGTCTCTCGATACGACGTCAACGTTTCCCAACTTTGTATCGGCACCTTGTTTTTGCGATCGCGATTACCGCGGTCACCGGCAGTGCAAAGGCCGATGACGCAGATCGAGTTCCCCACTGGGCGCAGGACGCCATTTTTTACCAGGTGTTTCCCGAACGGTTTCGCAATGGCGACTTCACGAATGACCCGACACACGAATCGCTAGAGTTTCCCAAAAAAATACCCGAGTCGTGGAAGGTGACTCCGTGGACGCAGCAGTGGTACCGACGCGATGACTGGGAAAAGGAGATGGGGCCCGACTTTTATGAACACGGTGTCTTCCATCGCCGTTACGGTGGCGACTTGCAGGGCGTGATCGATAAGCTCGATTACATTAAAAATCTGGGCGTCAATGCGATTTACCTCAATCCGGTCTTTTATGCCCGATCACTACATAAATACGATGGCAACAGCTTCCATCACGTCGATCCGCATTTTGGCCCGGACCCCAAAGGCGACTTCGAACTCATGGCCAAGGAGACTGCCGACCCGACCAGCTGGCACTGGACCGAGGCCGACAAATTATTTTTGCGACTGATCCGCGAAGCGCACGCCCGCGATATCCGGATAGTGCTCGATGGCGTGTTCAATCACACGGGGCGGGATTTTTTTGCCTTTGAGGATATTCGAAAAAGAGGGCGCGATTCTGCCTATACCGATTGGTATGTGATCCATCAGTATGACGATCCGGCAACGGAGAGGGATGAATTCAAGTACCAATGCTGGTGGGATTTCGATACGCTCCCGGAGTTCGCCAACAATGCCGATGGTGGCGATTTGCACCCTAAGCCGAAGCGGTACATCATGCAGGCGACGGCTCGCTGGATGGACCCGAATGGGGACGGCGATCCGAGCGACGGGATCGATGGCTGGCGATTGGATGTCGCCAATGAAGTGCCCAATCAATTTTGGCGCGATTGGAACCGGCGCGTACGCACGATTAATCCACACGCCTACACTGTGGCGGAATTCTGGCAGGACGCCGAGGGCTATTTGGCCGATTGCGGTTTTTCGGCCACCATGAATTATCACGGATTTGCCTACCCGGTAAAAGGATTTCTGATCGATGAACGTGTCGGCGCAGCGGATTTTGGGAGGATGTTGCTCGATCGCATGAATCGTCAGCCCCAGCGAGTTCGTTACGCGATGCAGAACCTGCTCGACTCGCACGATACTGAGCGGGTCGCGTCGATGATCGTCAACAGCGCGAGTGAGAAGAACCGGAGCTATATCGACGGAGACAAATTCGACTATGACATCGGGGAACGTTCCTGCCCCCGCGCCTACCCACCGTACGATGTTTCACCGCCAAGCACCGCCCATCGCGATGTCCAGAAACTAACCGCTCTTTTGCAAATGACATTCGTCGGGGCGCCGATGCTCTATTACGGCACTGAAGCCGGTATGGACGGTGCAGACGACCCCGATGACCGCATGCCGATGCTCTGGGATGATCTCGAATACGAGGCACGTAGCCGCCTGCCGCGGAGTACGAAAAGTGTTCGCAAACGACCGGTCAAGGTGAATGAGGAGTTGCTAGAATTCTACCGGAATGTCGTTGCGTTGCGGCGCGAGCATACCGCGTTGCGGCGAGGTGATTTTCAAATCGTGGCAACGCATGACCACCAGCAGATGATCGCCTATACGAGGGGTGACGGGAATGAACGACTCCTCATTGTCCTCAATCGGGGTGACAATGCGGGCAGGTTGGCAATTCCGCTCTCTGCGCTGGCGCTGTCGGAAGCGGAGGAACTTGATCCAATATTCATTACCCGCGGTGAGTTGAAAATGGCACGCTCTGCAAAGACAAGGAAAGACTGGGTGTTGCGACTGCCAGCACGCACCGGCGCCGTCTGGGCGGTCAAGGAATAACAGTACCGCATCCGCATGGCACACCACAAATCCCAAACGGCTGAACCATGGCATCGATCATGAATCTGTCGCCTCCCCAATCCACTGCCGCTCGGATCGGTAAAACACTTCTCGGAATGATTGCGCTGCTCGCTTCCGGGTGTGGTGAGAGCAGCAGGCAGACGCAAGTGACCCTCTGGCATCAGATGACGGTCGGAGAAAGGCAGCTTCTTGAGGATCAGGTCCGGTTATTTGAAAAAGAGCATCCAGAGATTCGGGTTAAAACCCTCTACAAGGAAACGGAAGAGCTACGGAGCGGATTTCAGGCTGCGGCACTCGCGGGGACCGGGCCGGAGCTGGTGTACGGACCTTCCGATTCACTCGGCGCTTTCGTCACGATGGGAATTGTCCGTGACATGGCTCCCTGGATGGATGCAGAAGATCTCGAGGCATTTATTGACCAGTCGCTGACCTTTCTCACCGGCCCGGACCATGAGCAGACGCCGTGGCTGGTGCAGGTGGGTGATCGGGTCGGCAATCATCTTGCGCTCATTTACAACCGCAACCTGATTGACGCCGCGCCGGAAAACACCGATCAGTTAATACGTATTGCCAAAGACGCAACTCTCGATAAGGATGCCGACGGCAGGGTGGACCAGTACGGATTGGTGTTTAATTTCGTTGAACCCTTCTTTGTCGTGCCGTTCATTACGGGCCATGGCGGCTGGGTATTTGACTCAAGCGATAGCAATGCCGTCCCGGTGCCTGCGCTCGACACCCCGGAGGTTGCTGCCGCACTGCAATTCGTCCGTGACCTGCAACAGAAACACAAGGTTATCCCCGCTGGGTGCGACTACGATACGGCCGACACGCTCTTCAAAAGTGGCCAGGCTGCGATGATTATCAACGGCGACTGGAGTTGGAGCGAATATCTCAAGAGTGACGCGATCGATGCCGTCGTTGTTCCGCTACCGGTCGTTTCGTCGACCGGCATTCCGATGCGGCCCATGGTCGCCAGTAAAGGATATAGCCTCAATGCAAATGCCCAGGGCCGCGAGGCGGATGCCGCGATGGCAGTGGTGCGGTTTTTGACCGGAACCGAGTCCCAGCAAGCCTTCATGGACCAGATGAAAACACTTCCCTCGCGAGGTGCGCTGCTGGAAAAGGCACTCTCTCAAGAGGATGTCACGTTGCGTGCATCCGCTGCGCAAAAGGCGAATGGCCTGCCGATGCCGGTGGTTCCGGAACTGCGGGCCGTCTGGGATTCGATGCGGCCCCATTACCAGGCGCTTCTTGGCGGTAGTACCACCCCGCGCCAGGCCTCCTCGCAGATGCAGGGGGAGGCTGTAGAAAAAATCCGGCGAATGAATGAACGGCGCAAACCCGGGGCAACCGCCTGGATTTTGCAACTCCTTGCCGTTTTACTTGTTGTTGGATTTCTCTATTGGCAAAGGCACACCTGGGGAAAGTTGCTCGGCGACTGGCGGAAAAACAGGATCGCCTACCTGTTTGTCGCCCCGGCGCTTCTAGTGCTGTTGCTCACGATCATCTACCCGTTTCTCTATAATGTGGTCCTTTCCTTTTCAAATATGTCGCTGCGTCACTTTCAGGATTGGCAGGTGACGGGCCTACAAAACTACCAGCAGGTCTTTTCAGAGACGACGTTTTTCTGGGTGTTATGGAAAACCATCCTCTGGACAGTTGTCTGTGTCTTCTTCAGTGTGGTCATCGGCCTGTTGCTCGCAGCGGCACTCAATGGTCCGGTTCGTGGTAAGTCGCTGTATCAGGTGCTCCTGATTCTTCCCTGGGCGATCCCCGCCTACATCACCGCGCTCACCTGGCGGGGGATGTTCGATTACGAATATGGCGCGGTGAATATTATCGCCAACGATGTTTTTGGACTCCCGATGGTCAACTGGCTCGGCGAGCCGAACGCCGCATTCGCTGCCTGCATACTCACCAACATTTGGCTCGGGTTTCCGTTCATGATGGTCATAGCGCTCGGGGGAATGCAGGGAATTCCGGGCGAATTGTATGAGGCTGCGCGCATCGACCGGGTTTCGCGATTGGGCCAGTTCTGGAACATCACGCTGCCGATGCTTCGGCCGGTTCTCATTCCCGCGGTCACGCTTGGGACGATCTGGACGTTTAATAACTTGAATGTTATCTGGCTCGTTTCCAACGGGGGGGAGCCGAGCGACAAGACGCATATCCTCGTCTCCTATGTCTACAAGGCGGTCTTCAATCTCTACCAATACGGCTATGGCGCGGCACTCTCGATGGTCATTTTCTTCATGCTGCTCGCCTTTTCGCTCTTCTTTCTTTACCGAACCCGAGCGACGGAGGCCATTTAGGCTCACGATGAAAGAACCACGCTCTATCACGTTCGCACGGCACGGCGTCCTGCTGCTCTTTGCGGCGATTGCAGTCTATCCCGCACTCAACGTGCTTTCGATTTCGCTGCGGCCTGGCAACCGACTGCGGAGTACCGATCTGGCCATCATTCCGGAAAACTGGACATTTGATTCCTATGTGAATCTGTTCACCGAACAGCCGTTTTTGAGGTGGATGGGCAATTCGCTGTTGGTCTCACTATTAGTCACACTCACCGGGGTCTGTCTGGCCTCGATCGGGGGCTATGCCTTCAGCCGCTTCAAGTTTGTTGGTCGCAAGGCCGGTATGTTGACGATCATCACGACGCAAATGTTCCCGGCCACCATGTTGCTCCTCCCGCTGTATGTGATGATTGCCAGGCTCAATCTCGTAAATACCTTTTTGGGGCTGATGGTCTTTTACACGGCAACGGCGCTTCCGTTCTGCCTATGGCAAATGAAGGGTTTTTATGACACGATCCCCGTGTCACTCGAGGAGGCGGCCCGGATCGACGGCTGCAGCCGCTGGCAGACGTTTATGAAAGTGACGCTCCCTCTGGCCGTTCCGGGGTTGGTGATTACGGCACTCTTTAGTTTTATGACCGCCTGGTCGGAGTACCTGGTAGCGGCACAGGTCCTCCAGGAGTCCGAAATGTTCACGCTCCCCCTAGGCTTAAAGAGCTTTCAGGCGACGATGTCGACCCAGTGGGGGCTCTATGCATCGGCGGCAATTATTGTCAGCCTCCCGGTGGTTCTGGTCTTTATGCTCTTGAGCCGCTATCTGGTCTCCGGAATGACGCTCGGCGCTGTTAAGGAATAGGAAGCAATAGAGATGGCTGCAATCCGGCTCGAAAATATTGTCAAACGCTATGAGGATGGATTTGTCGCGGTTAAGCAGGCATCACTCGCCATACACGACGGCGAGTTCATGGTCCTCGTCGGCCCCTCGGGATGCGGAAAGTCGACCACGCTGCGGATGATTGCCGGCCTTGAGGAGGTGAGCGAGGGCGATATTTTTGTCGGCGAGAGCCGCGTGAATGACCTCGAGCCGGGCGATCGGGATATCGCGATGGTATTTCAGAATTATGCGCTCTATCCCCACATGACGGTCCGTCAGAATATGTCCTTTGGACTGCGGATGCGCAAAGAGAACCCCGAAGAGATTGAACGCCGTGTCGGTGAGGCTGCAGAAATTCTCTCCATTGAGCCGTTGCTCGACCGGCGACCGCGGGAGATGTCCGGTGGCCAGCGGCAACGGGTCGCGCTCGGCCGCGCGATCGTGAGACAACCGGCGGCATTTTTGTTTGACGAGCCGCTATCGAACCTCGATGCAAAATTGCGGGTGCAGATGCGAACCGAACTGGCCCGCCTGCACCAGCGACTCGGCACCACTACGGTCTATGTGACCCACGATCAAATCGAGGCGATGACGCTCGGGGAACGGATTGTGGTGATGAAAGATGGTCAGATCCAGCAGGTCGACTCTCCGCTCGAACTTTACAACCGCCCGGCAAATCGTTTTGTCGCCGGATTCATTGGCAGCCCGGCAATGAATTTTCTAACCGGCAATATTTCCGGCGGCTGCTTCCGGGGAGAGGGAATCGACTACCCGCTCAAGCACGCCGAGGGGACGCCTGCCGATGGCGAAGTCTGCTTTGGCTTTCGCCCGGAAGATTTGGAAATAGATTCCGGGGGCACAAAACTCCTCGATGCGCACCTACAGGTGGTCGAGCGGATGGGTGATGAGACAGTCGTCTATTTTCCACATGCCGGCGAGACGTTAGTGGCCCGCATTGACGGATCGGCAAATGCGGCTCCGGGAGATGTGCTTCCGCTGGCATTGCGGCCCGGCGCGTGGCACCTTTTTGAATGCACCGGAACCCAGGTTCGGATTGCGAGCGGTTCGGCGTGAGCCTCTCAGGGGTCGCCTATTGTCGCGGCGAGGCACAAAGGTATAGATCAGATGAAGAAAAGCAATCCTCACGCCGTAACGATCGCCGTTGTTTCGCTGGTGTTGCTCCTGGCCGGTGTGATCGGGCCATTTATGACCGTCACAAAATTAAATATTCAGACGCAGTATTCGATACTTCAGACGGTACACCACCTTTTTGTGGACCAACACGTCACGCTTGCATTGGTAGTGGTCCTATTCAGTATTGTATTCCCGCTGAGCAAACTTATATTTATCACGGTAGTGGCGACCCGTTTTTTCCCGATATCGACACGATCCCGGAAGTGGATTCTTGCCATTGCCGAGAAGACGGCCCGGTTTTCCATGGTCGATGTGATGGTGGTTGCCCTGCTGATTGTTGTCCTTAAGGTAGAAGGCGTGGCTAAGGTGGAAGCGGCCTGGGGTACCGGTTGTTTTTTTGCCTCTGTGCTGCTCTCAATCGTTTCTGGATTTATGGTCGATACATCTAAATTTACCGGCAACAGTCGTCTCTCTGAGCACGACGCAAATGGTGATAACGAATTGGACAGCGCGCGCGGCGGGGATGCCCATCAGAGTCGTAAGGCCAATCGGCTGGTCGGCCTCTGCGTTCTCGCGATCGGCATGTTGGCCATCGTCGGTTCGCTTGCACTGCAGCAAATTGCCCCTGCAAGTGAAATCACCGCTATTCTTGTCAAGTATAAAGCGTCGGTGCTTGGCAATCTCGAAATTGGCGAGGACGATTTGTACCTACGGCTTTCGTATGATCGGGATGGTACGACAATGACGTACAATACGGAGACGATTCCCGTGATACGACTCGGGAATGGGATTACCTGGGACGTGACGGATGCAAAGATTCCACTCGCCGCGCTTCGTAAAATAACAATCTTTGATGAAGATCTTATTTACGATGACGAGTACGACGCGGTGGACGTCACACTCGGTGGGCCGCTGGCCGGAACAACCTATGAATTCGTCATCCATAGTAGCAGCCCCTGGTTTGCCGCTATCAATCCGCTGCTCTACAGCGGGATCGCACTGCTCGTGATTGGCGGCATCATGCTGCTGCGACATTCCGCGTCGTGATAAGCCGCAAAGACGCCCAATAGCCCCCTTTCCGCGGTTTCACCCGTGTTGGCCCTCATAGCGGTCTTTTTGTTGTAACACGCCCTCTTCCTTTGCGCCCTTATGGGTAGGCGGGGCCATGTGAGCCCCGTAACAACCACAACTAATGGGACAAAGGAGCGAATCGATGAGACATGCAGCACAATACACAATGTTTTTGGCAATGGTTACGATGTTGGCGTCCGGAGCGACGTCAACGGATGCGGCTCCCTATAGGAAAGGGCGCAGCAACACGCAGCGAGCAAGCAAGCCGTCCTATAAATCTACGAACCGCACGAGCAGTTCGCGGAGCAGTGGGCCATCTCTTGTACAGCGAAAAACCTACCCCGCCGGTAACAAATATAAATACAACACCGGCTCGTCAAACAGCAAACCTCGCGGTTATGTGACCAAGCCACTTCAAAACCAAAAGGGCGGCAACTACCATCACAATCCTAATCGGGGTGGTAAGAAGGCCGTCTATCCGAATTGGGGTCGCAAAGGTGGCAAGCAGACCGACATCCGCGGCGGCAAGGACAGGATCTATCCGGGCCCGAAGATTACTGGCCCGTTTGTTCCGAATCCCGGCGGTAACGGTGGCAAGGATAGGATCTATCCGGGCCCGAAGATTACTGGCCCGTTTGTTCCGAATCCCGGCGGTAACGGTGGCAAGGATAGGATCTATCCGGGCCCGAAGATTACTGGCCCGTTTGTTCCGAACCCCGGCGGTAACGGTGGCAAGGATAGGATCTATCCGGGACCGAAGATTACTGGCCCGTTTGTTCCGAATCCCGGCGGTAACGGTGGCAAGGACAGGATCTATCCTGGACCGAAGATTACTGGCCCAATTGTCTCGGGTCCCGACCGGCGCAAAACCCCAGATATTCGGATAGATATCGGCCGGTTAAATCCTAAAGACGTGCGGACCCTGCCAAAGATCAATAATCTGAACAAAGGGTTAAAGGATTTTTGGAAAAAAGGGAATAGTGCAAAGAATCAAGCCGAACTGAAGGCCGTCCGAAACTTTGCAAATAGATGCATCAGAAATCCCGCGGCCTGCGGTTGGTGGGTCGACTTCTGTTGCCACCACTGGTGGGACTGGTGCTGCTATCCTAATTATTGGCATTGCTGGGACCATTGTTATTGGGACACCGTCTACTGCCCGAGCCGGGTCGTCGTTGTTAACGGCACCCAGCAAGTACTCCAGGAGGTCAGTTACTACCTGGGTATGAGCGGATCCCAAATCCCGAATTTTGGTTTTGGCATCCAACAGGTAAAATCCGGTTCACCAGCCGAACGAGCGGGCCTAAAGCAGGGCGATGTCATCGTCTCGGTCAACGGTCAGCAGATGACTGGTGAAGAGGTACTCACCCGTTCGATGCAGCAAGCAGGTGGAGTTCTCGATCTTGAAGTAGTAGCTCAGGGCAGCGAAACGCCCCGGATGGTGCGAGTCGTCGCAGAGCAGGTTCGAAGTTCCAGCTTCTAAAACTAAAAACGATATGTCGAAATTGCTAAAGGGCGGGCCCTAAGTGGCCCGCCCTTTTGTTTTGTGATCCATCATCAATGCACATCGAGCAACGTCTGCAAGCGTGCGATTCCCCGGGAAAGCATTACGCGGACAGCGCCGTCTGTCTTGCCAAGTTGTGAAGCAATCTCCTTTGACGGCATGCCCTTGAGGTAGCGCATCCGCAGCGCTTCCTGCTGTTCTGGCGGAAGCGTGCCGATGGCTGCGAGCATGGCCAATTCCTTCTGATTCCGTGAAAAAGCAGCGCTCGGTGTGGTCATACTGGCAACGAGCAAATCTTCCAGGGCGATGCTGCTGCTTAGCTTTGCCTCGCGCGCTGCGGACCGCTTTTGCGCAGCAAAATAATGCCGGTGCGCATCGATGATCCTCCGCTCGCAGAGCGCGTAGAGCCAGTGTAACGGCTCACACGGCTCCCAGTCGTCTTGAGCAACGGCGCGAAGTGCATCGGCTACCACCTCCTGAAAAATGTCCTCCGGCTCAATCTTGATACGAAGATGGGATCCGGTCCGCTTCTGAAGAAATGCGGTCAGTTGCCCGCGGTGTTGTTCGATAAAAGTTGCCAATCCATCGGCATCGCCACGTCGAATTTTAGTCCCCGTTCCGCTATCATGTTCACTCATAGCGTAGCGCGCCTCCTAATGAGTCTATAAGTAGCGGAGTGCCTTATTTTGACTTCGACCGATTCGGAAAATGGCGGATCCGTGTCGCCACCACCCCAGGACGATGTGCTGTGGGCGCTCGTTGCGGAAAAGACCGACGCACTGGTCGCTGCCTGGGATAATGATCCCGCCGCCGGTACGCCTGTTGCTGAATTGGTCCTTGATGTCCCAGGACAGTACCGTCGGGCGGTGATTTGTGAATTGGTCAAGGTCGATCTCGAGATCCGGTGGAGCGATACTCGCAAAGGACAACCGTTAGAATACTACCTGGAGGCATTTCCTGAAATTGGAACTCACGGGGACATTCCGGTTGACCTGATTTATGAAGAATACCAGATTCGAAATGCAGCAGGGAACCCGGTAACGCGGGATCAAATTGCCAGTCGCTTTCCGCACCAGATCATCCAGTTTGACCGCTTGGCGGGAACTGGGCAACCAACCTTGGATCAAGTGTTGCCCGCGACAAGATTGATACGCGAATCGGACGTACGTGTAGCGTATGAAGCAAAAGATTGTCTGAAACGCTTTTCGGAGGGCGATGAGGTCGATGATTTTGACCTTTTGCTTCTACTTGGGTCCGGTACCTTCGCGCAGGTCTTTCTAGCACGGCAAAAAAGCTTGGAGCGCCTGGTCGCCTTAAAAATTGCCACCGACAAAAGCCGCGAACCCCGAACGCTTGCACAACTAGATCACCCGAATATCGTCCGCGTCTACGACCAACGGGTTTTGGAACAGGGGCATTTTCGGCTTCTCTACATGGAACTTGTCCCGGGAGGAACGCTCCAGGATGTGATTGGGCGGATGGGAAAGCGGAATTATGGAGCGAACGAGTTTTTGCAGCAACTTGATGAAGCACTCGCCCGTGTCGGAACGGCACCCCCTGTGGGCTCTATCTTGCGTCACGATCTGGCTGATTTGGCCTGGCCATTCGTGGTTGTCCATCTTGGCGCGCAGCTGGCCGACGGACTGAACTATGCGCACGAAAAAGGAGTGTTGCACCGCGATATCAAACCGGCCAATGTATTGCTCACAGCGGAAGGCGCACCGAAACTTGCCGATTTTAATATTAGCTTTAATGCCGCCGGGCGTGAGGAACGGCCAAGCGATACTTTTGGTGGATCGCTTGCCTACATGTCCCCCGAACAGTTGAAGGCTTGCCATGCTCTTCTCGAGGGCCATGTAGAAGATGTAGGCGAAGCAAGTGATATTTATTCTCTGGGACTGGTCCTGCTGGAACTGCTCAGTGGGCGACGCGTGTTTCGTCAGCCGGAGGGCGGTTCCGATTGGGCGGCCTCGCTTCAAATCATGCTCAAGGAACGGGAGGATCTCGATCTGAATACGGTTACCGATCTGCTGCCAGACGATTGCCCGCAGTCTCTTCGAGAGGTGACGCTCAGCTGTCTGGCGATCAAGCCGGAAGACCGTCCACGCACGGCGGGGGTTCTAGCCACCCGATTACGGCTTTGTCTTCGTCCGAGGCTCTGGCGATTGCTCCGGGGGCCGCAGTCGCCATGGACCGAGTTGGTGACTCACTACCCAATTATCCTACTCTTTCTCGCAACGATGGTGCCGATGGTTCCCGTTGCCATCTTTAACTTCTCCTACAACCGCGACATGCTCGCGACGCGATTTCAGAGTGTGTTGCCGATTTTTGATCGCGTACAATTCTGGATTAACAGTATCGGGTTTCCGGTCGGTATTGCGATCGGGCTATTTCTTGGATACCGCGCCGTCTATTACTGGCCGAGACGCGGTCCAGCGCAGGATCGAAAAACAACGCCCCTTCTGCACCTTGGACGGAACCTGGCAGCACTCTCAATCACACTTTGGTTTGTTTCTGGCCTCGCATTTCCCGCGTCTCTACACTGGGGGGCACCCGATGCCGCGGATCCGCTTATTTACACACTCTTCATTCTCACGCTTACGCTTTGCGGATTGATTGCGGGGACCTATCCCTATCTCTTGGTTAATATTATATCGATCCGATTTCTGCTCCCGAAGATGCTCAATCGCGCCGCGCCGCCCCCCTCACTCTCCGATCTGTTACGGACCCGAAAGATAACCAGGCTGTTCGTTGCCCTGACAGCGATTGCGCCGATGCTTGCCATCCTGCTCGCCGTTCTGTTTCGCAGCCAACAGCAAATCACATTGATTATCCTTTCGATAGCTGGGCTGATCGGATTTCTCATTGCGCTGCCCCTCGGCCGCGAGATCGATGATGATCTTGAGGCACTACAATTTTTGAGTGAATCAGCGGCGGGGTCCCGATCGCGTTCGTAAGAGGACGTTTCGTTTTCTCGTCGGTTTTTAGCAGCACAAAAGCCCCCCCGGCAGTCGGTTTGCTTGCGGCTGACAAACAGGTCCTGTTAGGTTAACCTGTAGCCATCATCCTACTTTTCTGGGCATCAATCGCCTGTCTCATTAGGAGCAACGATGATTGAGAAAGAATCCAATAATCGAAGGACATTTCTCGCTAGTTCAGCCCTTGGAATTGGTGGCCTCGTTGCGAGTACGATGCCGCGCGCGGCATTCGCCGGCACCAAGCGAGGAGGCCTCCAAGCGGGCGCTGCGGAGCGAGAAATCACGCCGCCGGTCGGAATGGAGATCACCCACTATATACGCGAAACGATCGGCGTGCACGATCCGCTGTATGTTCGCGCGGTCCTGCTCCGCGATCGTGACGGGCAGGAAGTCGCCTTGGTGAGCGCCGACTTGATCGGTGCCGGATTCACCTGTTGCGATGAACTCCGCAACCGGGTCAAGGCCGAGACTGGTGTGGACGAAGTCTGGTTCAGTTGCAGCCATACACACGCTGGTCGCTGGCTGGTCTCAACGCCAGTCCCGGGACGGGAATATACTGAAAAGCTAGCGTGGGATGAGGGCACCCATGTCCCGATTACACAGCGGCCCGAGGAGAGGCGTTGGAACGATAGCGTCCACAAAAAGATCGTGGATGTAGTCCGGCAAGCCAAAGACCAGGCCGAACCGGCCGTGGTGAAGGCGGGAAAAGCTCCAGTTCAGGTTGGCTTCAATCGGCGGATCACTGGCGCAGATGGCTATACCTATATGGGTGTGAACCGGGAAGGACTCATTGTCCCCTGGACCAGCATCCTTTCTGCAGAGAGCCTCAAAACGGGAAAACCGATCTTTGTATTGTTCGAACACGCCGCCCATCCGGTAACCGTGCCCCATACGAGCAAACTCATCAGCGCTGATTTTCCTGGCGCGGCGGTGGCAAAGATTCGAAAATCGTTAGGGGGCGATTGCATCGTCGCATTCGGACAGGGTTGTAGCGGAAACATTAACAGCTTTCCGCTTCGCTCCACACACTCCGATGCACAGGCCGCTGGCAACAAACTTGGCGCGGCGGTGCTCGTTGCTATGGGAAAAGCCCAGTCGGTCAGTGCCGACACGCTCCGGTTCCTCACCATTCCGTCACTGCTGCCGACCCAACCGCTGCCGAGTGAGAAACTAATCGCCGAACAGATGATCAAGCAGAAGGACCATCCTTTACGAATGGCACAGCTTGAGAAGATTGTCGCCAAACGCGCGAGTGGGACTCCACCCGATCCGAGACGCTTTGACGTGCATGGTTTGATGCTTGGGGAGGACTTTTGCCTCGTGAGCCTTCCGTATGAGCATTTCAGCCATACCGAACGCTGGGTCGACCGCACCGCGCCTTTTGGCACCACCATGACCTTTTCGCTCACCAACGGTGGCCGTGGATACATCGGTTCCGACAAAGGTCTCGCGATGGGAGAAAATGGCGGTTACGAGGCGGGTGCCCTGCCTAACTGGAGTGCGCACGAAGTGATGTCGCCCAATCTTGGCGGGCCGGCCATCGGCTCGGAACAAATGATCCGCGGCGCCATCGCCTCGCTATGGGCGTGATGGGTTGGGTGGGCCGGAAACGGTTGCCGCACTTTTTCTGGAGCTACATTAGAATAGACGCGAACTTTTGCAGGAGACGTTACTTTTGAGAATGAAACGCGTTGATGTTTTTCCGGTGAGTGTCTTTTGTGCCCATCTCGGATTTCCCGGCAATGGCGAGGGTGATGCGCTGAGCAAATCGCAACTGGTGGATCACGTCGTTGCAATGCGAGAACGATCCGATCCTCCCTCAATGGAAATCGCCGCCTGGACCGGAGATGTTCGCGGCTTTGAGTTTATCCATAACGACCCCGCCTTTGCGCCCCTTTTTGCTGCAATCGAAGATGCTGTTACAGCATACCTGGTGGCGCTTGGCCTCGACGCAGAACAATTGAGCCTCTACTTCACTCGAAGCTGGGCCGTTGTGGCAAAAGCGGGCGAACGGGTCAATCGGCATGCCCACCTCCAGTCCCACCTGAGTATTGCCTATTACCTACAGAAGCCCGCAGTGGGGGGTCGGATCGTCCTGCTCAGCTCGTCTCCTCAGAATGAATTCGCTCCAGGCCTGTTTGAGTCCCGGCTGAATTCGTTGTTCAAGGGACCTCGCGACGGAGCCAACTCCAATAATGTGATTGTGGATGTCGAAGAGGGGGATATGATCATTTTTCCGGCGCGTACCGAGCACGCTACCGAACCCCACAATTCGCCCGACCCGAGGATAACGATCACGTCCGACATTATCGTCGCGATTAAGGATAGTACAGGCAAGGAATTTCTGCTTCCTGAACCGATACACTGGAAACAATTCGGAAAAGGGTGAGCGGCGTTATTTGCTGCTTGCATCCAATCTCTTTCTAACAATCTACCGGATGGCCACGATGGAGCATGTCCTCCTGCACCCGACTGTTGTTCCCGATGCGCTGTCGCACGACGAATGCGATATCATCATTCAAACCGCCGAAAATGCCGGTTGGATCATCGCGGCCGATTCTGTGGACGAGCAGCCAGCCTGGGAAATGCATCTTGCGAACTATGCAGCCGGATCTATGGCCGTTGCCAAAATGCGAGAGATACTTTTCGGACTGCAGGTGGATTTTATGCCCGACAAATTTACAGTGTATGCGCGAAAATTCGGGGCTGAATTCCGGCCGGCACTTGCCCCCCACCACGATCGAAGCACGATCTCATTTACCGTGGCGCTCAACGAGGACTTTTCCGGTGGTGAGTTTTTCTACATCGATCCAGCCGATTCGGAGCGCGAGGTGATTCTTTCCAAGGGGAGCGCAGTTGTCTTTGACGGCAAAGTGATGCACGGGGTGAGGCCGGTGCAGGAGGGCATCCGCTACTCCCTGGTGGTCCATTCTCTCTAGCGATCCGCATGGCAGACCGAACGTCTTAAAGGTCCCGTTCGACGCACCGTAGCGGTTCAAAAAGCAGCCGAATCGTGCTGGAGAAGTGGATATTGCACAATAAATCCCGCCATTTTGAGCTAATGTTCGCAAAATCCTTGCGATGTTGCCGTTTTCTGGTTATTTTAGACCACCAATAAAGGTGCTGATGGTTTGATGGGGTCATCGCGAGCGTACTGCGTTCTTCGCGTTTGGCAAAATTGACGAATTGGATTGTGATGATCGACCGGTGACCACCGGTTGGTTCAGGTAGATCTTCTTTTTTTAAGGATTAGCTGAATGCCACATTATAAGGATTGGTCTGGTTCGTACGTGGAGTACCCAACGGGTGCTGAAACGTGGCTTTCATTCAATGACACCACCGATGTTTCCGCCGTTGCAAACACCATCGAATGGACCTCCTTTGAGTCGAGCAATGCACCAAGCGCTCTCTCCCAGGGGTTAAATGCCAATTTCTGGGGCGATATCAATATGACGCGGCCCGATGGCTTTGCCATCCTCGCCGACGCATCCTACAGCACACCTACCGACACGGATTTTTGGGTTTGGAATGTTTCGTGGTCGGGCGCTGTCGGTGACGTATCCGGGTCGAATACGATGATGTCCCTCGACCAGCTCACAAACGTACAGACCACGCCTTTCTCCCAACTCAGCAGCATTTACTTCCAGGTCGATGGGTTTCCCCAGGTACCCGAGCCCTCTACGGGACTGCTACTTGGCATGGCGCTTGGCTGCAGCCTCCTGTTCCGCTGGGTTCGGCGAGCGCTGGGTTTGACCGCGGGCCTGCTCATGATCTTTGTGCTGGTATAGTGTTTTTTGCGCACGGTGTTGACCGCGTTGGCGATCCATTAGGCCGTTTCGTCTTTAACTGCGTCCGCCTTAACCACGATGCTCTTTAAGTTCACAAACTCGTGAATGCCTGCGCGGCCGAGTTCACGGCCGAAACCGCTCATCTTCGTACCGCCAAAGGGGACGCGAGGGTCGCTGCGGACGAAATCATTGATCGCCAGGCAGCCGGCGTCGATCTGGTCGGCGGCCATCTGTGCCGCCTTTTCGCGATCGGCTGAAAAAATGGCGCCCCCGAGCCCAAACCGCGACTCGCCCGCGAGTGCCACCGCATGGCTCGTGTCTTCGGCCCGCACCAATGAGACCACAGGTCCAAAAATCTCGTCCGCAAAGGCGGGCATGCCAAGATGTACGTTCTCGAGCACTGTGGCCGGATACCACCAACCATCGCGATCGGGAATGGTGCCGCCGCGAATCAAATCGGCACCGGCCGCCACACTGGCGTTAACCTGCTCGTGGACCGTGTTACGGAGATCCTCGCGTGCCAGCGGTCCGAGCCGGCAATCGGCCTCTGCTGGATCCGCCATCACGTAGGGCTCTAACTCCTCGAGCAACAGCTCTCGAAACCGTTCGTAAATTCCATCCACGGCAATGATCCGCTTAGCGGCAATACAGACTTGCCCCGCGCAGAGCATCCGGCTCGTGGCGCACCGGCTGGCGGCCAACTGCAAATCCGCATCCTCTAAAATGAGGTACGGATCGCTGCCACCGAGTTCGAGCACACATTTTTTTAAGTTTGCGCCTGCTTCGGCCGCCACCGCGCGGCCCGCCGCCTCGCTGCCGGTGAGCGTGACGCCCTGCACGAGCGGGCTGGCAATCACGGCTGGACTTTCGCGGACATCCATCGGAAGGTCACAAAACAGTCCGGCCGGGGCACCCGCCTCATGAAAAATCTGGGCGATGTCCATACTGCACCCGGGAACGTTCGGGGCGCCTTTGAGCAGCATGGCGTTTCCGGCCATCAGCGCTGGCGCCGCCGCGCGGAAGGACTGCCAGAACGGAAAATTCCACGGCATGATCGCATAGATCACGCCCAGCGGGCATGCGACCAGCCGGGCTTCGGCATCGTCGAGCGGTATTCGTTCCTCGGCGAGCAGGTTTTCGCCCTCTTCGGCATAGTAGCGGCAGACCCACTCGCATTTTTCGATCTCAGCAGCCGACTGCGCGATCGGTTTGCCCATCTCGGCGGTGATCCGCGCGGCGTAGCGATCTTTCTCAGCGAGTAACTGTTCCGCCGCCGCCTTGAGCACGCCAGCCCGCTCGGCAAAGGGGACTCGGCGCCAGTCCATAAAGGCGTTGTGTGCCGCTTCGATGCGGTCCTGCACCTCCGCGGCGTCGATTGTCGGGTGTTCGCGCAAGAGTCCGCCGGTGGCCGGATTAATGACTGGCAGCGGGTTGTTTGAGTCCATGATATTTCTCCCAAGTCAGCTTAATGTCTCCTTTTTTACGCTCGGCGTCCAGCGACCGATAGCGGCCCACCGGTGGGAATCGAGCATAAACAGCGGCAAATGGGCATAAAGACGGGAATGTAACAAATTCTGTAACACTCCTGCTCGCGGTGCGCCTCTAGGGGTGAGGCAACTGCGAATCTCCTCGCGCAGGACCGGGCCGGTGGCGGCAGCCATCGGCCCGGTTTATTACTTTTTTGTCAATTGTTGTCCGCATTCTTCTCCAAACACCAATCTATTTCTGGAGACGATCCGCGGGAATCACAGGGCATTCTCTCGGGCCGAGCACATACAAAGGCAACCATCGCAGGACCGGAGGCATATCCATGGCACGGCGCAAGAACAGAAGGCAGCGGAAACAGACAAACCACAAAACCAACATCCAGCTCGCCTGCGAGCGACTCGAAGCGCGCCAACTTCTGGCGGGCGATCTTTTTTACTCTCTCGGCGAGATGGCCCTGCCGGGCCCGGGATCGGTGCCGGCCGACACGAGCGGTTTTGGGGGCGATCCGGCGACCGAAATGGCCGAAGTCGCCTCCATGGACGATTTTTCCAATCGCGCCGATGGAATGGGTGACCACGCCTCTGCGCCCGAGGCCGGAAAGAATAACGCGGCTGCGGGCCAGGCGGCGCATGCAGATATCCAGGCAGCGAACCTCGCCTCTCTCTTGTCAGGGAAC
>Ga0315338_1001303_pt1 | contig 33041 bp, 29 predicted proteins | sample ASW8metaG_FD_204518 | JGI IMG/M metagenome (GOLD analysis project Ga0315338, IMG submission 204518) | Ammonia-oxidizing marine archaeal communities from Monterey Bay, California, United States - ASW #8 | ecosystem: Environmental > Aquatic > Marine > Coastal | place: USA: California | collected... | reverse complement strand
CCTCGAGTGCCGCAAAATGGCCGCCCCTTTCGTAGGCCGTCCATTGCTGGATGTTGAGGCGCTGCTCAGCCCATTTTCTTGGGCTGGTAACAACGTCGTAGGGAAAGACCGCGCCGGCCACCGGCACGTCCACCCGCCCCTCGAACGACGCCATCAAGCCCGAGCGAAGCGTCTCGGTATACAAACGCATAGACGATGTGATCGATCCGGTCACCCAGTAGATCATCACGTTGGTAAGCAATTCATCCCGAGTAAACGCATTTTCGGGATGACCGTCGCAGTCTGACCAGTGCCACAATTTCTCGAGGATCCAGGCGCACAGCCCTGCCGGCGAGTCGTTGAGCGAGTAGCCTAATGTCTGCGGTTTCGTCCCTTGGATCTGCTGGTAGGCCGCTCCCGTCTTGAAGAAGTTGGTCATCCGATTGAGGTTGGCCAGCTCTTGTTCGCTCAGTCCCTCGAAAGCATTTGGATCATCGGCAGGCGGAAACCCAACGACCATATTCAGATGCACGCCCATACAGTGATCCGGGTTGTCACGGCCGATGTATATAGACGCCATGCTGCCCCAGTCGCCCCCTTGCGCAACGAACCGGTCGTAACCCAGCGCTGCCATCAGCTTACTGCCCCAAGCGCCAACCTGTTGAATGTCGAAACCCGGCTCGTGCGGAGCCTCGGACCAACCATACCCCGGCAACGACGGACACACGACGTGGAAGGCATCGGCGGCCTGACCACCGTGAGACTCAGGATCCACCAACGGTTCGATGATCTTGTAGAACTCGAATACGGACCCGGGCCAGCCGTGCGAGACCAGCATGGGAGTCGCATCTTCATGCTTGGAGCGCATGTGGATGAAATGCATGTCGAGGCCGTCGACTTTGTCGATGTAGTGGTCGAAACGATTGAGGAGGCGCTCCTGCGCGCGCCAGTCGAAGTCCGTGCGCCAATACTCGATGAGCCCGCCAAGGTAGTCGAGGTCTGTACCGTAACCCCAACCGGCACCGTTTATCTGATCGGGTAAACGCGTCTTCTCCAAGCGCTGGCGAAGGTCCGCGAGAACCGATTCGGGTACGTGGATCTCAAACTTCTTCACGGTTCTTCGAACTGCGACGGCTCAGGCCGGCGCGGGCTGCTCACCACGAATCAGGCGACCGGGGCGGGCGTCGGTCAGTTCACCGCCCTGCATGATGACTTGGCCGGATACGAGAGTCGCCTCATAACCGTGTGCACGTTGCATCAAACGACGCGCACCGGCCGGAAGGTCATTAATCATCTCGGGAAGCTCCAACGCTACGTTATCGAGATCGATCACGTTCACGTCGGCCTTCATCCCCTGGGCGAGTACGCCACGATCGCGCAATCCATAGAGGTTCGCCGTGTCGGACGTCATACGCTGCACCACGAGCTCGATCGGAATACGTGCACCGCGGGTTCGGTCGCGCACCCAATGACTGAGCATGAAAGTCTGTATGCTCGCGTCGCAGATCACGCCGCAGTGTGCGCCGCCGTCGCCGAGCCCAAGAACAGCACGCGGGTGATGAATCATCTCGTAGATCGGATCGCAGTTGAGCCCGCTATAGTTGAACAGCGGGAACAGCAACAGCTCACGACCGTCCTTCTCGAGCATAAAGTCGTACATGACTTCGATCGGTCTGCGCCCTTCGCGCTCGGCAATCGCCGCGACGCTGCGGTCGGGAGATGGCTCGTAATCGAGCGGCTCGCCGAGTTTGAACACTTTGTCGAAGGCGGAATACACGTAGGCTTCGAGCGGATCTTCGAGTTCGATGTCTTCCGACAAAATCTTCTCGCGGATTGCAGGATCTCGAAGCCGTGCCATCCGTTCGTCCCAGGGAAGTTCCGCGATGGCGGCATAGGTGGGACGCTTGCTGAGCAGATTAAAGTCACTCTGAAAGCCGAGCAGTATGCCAAACGGCCGACCGGCGATTTGCGGATAAATCATCGCGCCGTCACCGGCGGCCCGCTCGGAGAGATCGAACAGTTCGCGCCAGAGATCGGGCGCGGCATCGACCTGCAGCATCGCAAACGTCACCGGCCGCTTGATTTCAGCCGATAGGCGGCGCATCCAGTCCATTTCTTGTACCGGCGCGAGAATGTCTTCTCCCGCTGCACCTGCGCCCGCTAGCTCGAAAACACCGGTTCCCAACTTGCCGAGCTCACGGCCAATCCCGAACAGTTCGTCTTCGGCGGCGAACGTCCCGGGCACCGGGTCGCCGTTGACCGCCGTGTGCATGATTGTACGCGACGTCGAGAAGCCCAGTGCGCCGGCGCGAATCCCCTCTGCGACAATCGCCGCCATGGCTTCGATGTCTGGCGGCGTCGCCGACTCGTTGTTCGCGCCGCGTTCGCCCATTACGTAGGTACGCACGGGCCCGTGCGGAACCTGGGTGCCCAAATCGAGCGCGAGCGGTGCGCGGCTGAGTGCGTCGAGATACTCGGGGAAGGTTTCCCAATCCCACTTGATGCCGGCGGAGAGCGCAGCACCCGGGATGTCTTCGACGCCTTCCATCAAGCCGATGAGAAAGTCGTGCTCGTCCTTCTTCACGGGCGCAAAACCAACACCACAGTTACCGCAGACCGCAGTCGTCACGCCATGAAGCCCCGAGGGAGTCAGATGAGGATCCCAGGTGGCCTGGGCGTCGTAGTGCGTGTGAATGTCGACGAAACCAGGAGTGACAGCGAGTCCATCGGCGTCGATATCGCGCTTGGCCGCATCGGTAACACGACCTACGACGCTGATGCGCCCATCGTCGATCGCTACGTCTGCTGTTCGGGATTCGTTGCCGGTACCGTCGATGACGGTGCCGCCTCGGATAACTACATCGTGCACTGTTTGAGCTCCCTAGTCGGTCGAATGTCCACTGTACTGACAATGACACGCTATTTGAAGGGATGGCCGGGGCGAGGATTATCGGCGCTACCCGTTGCTCGAATCCCACCTGTAGCGATAGTGTTGCAAATACGAGGGACGAGCCCCCATCGCGATGAACGAACGAAACCGAGATTCCGACCCGACCGAACAAAAAGGCACCGACGCCAACGCAGCGCGGCGCAGCAATGCCGGTCACCAAGGCATCACGACCTTCTCCTCGCACAACCCCGAGCAACCGCCGGGACTGCGTTGGTTTAACCGGCTCGGACGGCCGCTCAGACGCCTTGTCTCTCTCTCGCCCGACCGATTGATCGCGGCGGCACGCAAACAGGCGGGCGACGCCGGCGACCAGCCCCTCGCGTTCGAGGGACCACTAAGAACGCTACTGGACTCGCTGCGTTACGAGAGCGATCTCCACCTGGCCGGGCGCATCGCCGCATACCAAGACACACTGCGGTTGGTACGCACGCAGCTTCGCATGTCGGCCGCGTTCGAGACGGAACCTGAGATTGCCGCCACCGAGCTTCCGCAACCGATCTTCGTTACCGGTATGCCGCGCACCGGCACCACCCTCCTGTTGAGCCTGCTGGTGCAGGACCCAGATCACCGCTGCCTCAAGTATTGGGAAGGCTTCGACCCATTGCCGTCGCGCGGCGGCCCCGAAGAGCAAGAGCGACGAACCGCGAACATGCTGCGCGGCCTCGACTATACGTCACCGGGCTATCAGGCCATTCACCCGATGCAGGCCGATAGCCCGGAGGAATGTGTGATGCTGTTCATGCACACCTTCACAACGCCGCAACTCGACATCCAGTATCACGTGCCGAGGTACATGAAGTGGCTCGATGGTATCGACCGGCGCGCATCCTACGAGCACTACCGCCACCAACTTCAGCTCATTCATCGACGCAGACCGATGGGTAAGCGCATGATCCTCAAAGATCCATCGCATATGTTCGCGCTCGACGTGATTCTCGACGTGTTCCCCGACGCGCGCATCGTACACATACACCGCGATCCGCTCGTGGCCGTTCCTTCTAATTGCAGTCTGTACGCGCACACCCGTGCGATTTTTCTCCACAACATCGACACCAAAGCCCTGGGCGAACACGTTTTGTACGGCACCTGGCCGGACATTCTTGACCATTCCTTGGCGCTGCGAGAGCGCATCGACGGCGATAGAATCGTCGATGTCGCCTACGCCGACCTCATGCGCGAGCCGTTGGAAACCATGAGCCGGCTATACGAAAGCCTCGATTTGGAACTCAGCAGCGGCGCTTGCGAGCGGATGGCCGGCTGGCTCAATGCCAACCCGCAGGACAAGCACGGGGTACACGGGTACTCGCTAAGACAGTTCGGCCTCTCACGTGAGCAGGTCGAAGAGCGTTTCGCAGACTACCGACGCCGATTCGACGTAGCTTTCGAATAAAGAGAACTGCTTGCGAGGAGTCGGGATTCGCGGCAAGTGAACACTCTGCCGTCGCGCATCGTCGGCGCGTCAGGATGGGGCGACGGAATTCGTGAATGTCTGGGCTCAACGATTAAACCGATTTGTCGCCGAGCACGCACGCCTGGTCGTCGCACTGGTCATATTGTCGACCGTCATACCGATTTCCTGGCTGCGCCCCTTCTCGATGAGTACCGGGGTCGCCGCGATGATGCCCGAGAACCACCGCGATCGGTTGTTTTCTGCCTGGGCGGAAGACCATTTCAATATCGTAGACCCCGCGCTCATCCTCATCACACGCGACGGGTCGCACGGCGTCTTCACGCCCAAAATCTTGGCGCTGGTCTCTCATCTCTCCGAAGCGATCATGGCGATGGACTCGATCGATGAAAGCGACCTCGTAAGTCTCTCCGAAACCGACAACATCACCGCTGACGAAGACACGCTCATCGTCGAACCGTTCTTCGACCGCCCGCCCCAGACTCAAGCCGAGGCGGACGCAGTGCGCGCCGCCGTATTCGCCAATCCGATGATGATTGGATCGCTCGCCAGCCGAGACGGATCGGCGACCGTCATCGTGGCCGAAGTGCTACACGACCACGACCGGCATGCGGCGTACGATAGATTGAAAGAGATCGTTCGGAACGCTCCCGACACCGACGCCAATATCTACATCTCAGGGCGACCCGTCATCGAAGGCGAACTCGCTCGCATGGCGGGGGTAGACATACGGCGCATGTTACCGATCGTACTCATCACGACCGTCACCCTGCTGTGGTTGATCCTCGGCTGCGCGCGTGGCGCAGTGCTGCCGGGAATGATTGTGATGCTGTCGATCCTGTGGGTGGCCGGCATCGCGTTGCGCTTGGGGATTGTGATCGTGCCGATGATGTCGGTCATACCCACCTTACTCGTTGCTGTGGGAGTCGCAGATGGAGTCCACGTCATCCACAACTTTCTACTGAAAGTTGCGGTAGCGCCGCACGTGAGCACGCGCGATGTCGTGACCGAAACGATGGACGAACTTTGGGCACCGCTCACGCTTACATCGCTCACGACCGCAGCCGGATTTCTGTCGCTCGCCATATCGCCCATTGTGGGCGTGAAGTGGCTCGGCGCGCTTACCGCCCTCGGCGTGGTGTTTGCCCTGGGTTTCTCGCTCACGCTGCTTCCGGCTGCGATGGTCGTCCTCCCCCGCCCGCAGCGCGCAGCCGAGCGACTCGAGCTCGCCGAAAGCGAGGCCGGCCGACCGCTGGAACGCGGCATTCGCGCCATCGCCACGTTGGTAACCGAGCGACCGTGGAGCGCACTGATCGGATCGCTCATTCTCTCCGCGATCTGTCTTGCCCGCCTCGGCGAACTCAACGTCGACGCATCGATATTGCAGAACTTCCCCCACGACCATCAAGTACGCCGCGCCGATTCCGAGTTCATCGCTCACTTCCACGGCAGCCAGCCGATTGAGATCGTACTGACCGCGAAAGAGAAGGACGCGTGGAAAGACCCTGCAGCGCTACGCCACATCGAGAGTCTGCAAGCGTTCATCGAAGGTCGCGGTGAATCGGGCAAGACCCGCTCCATTGCCGACTACATCAAGCGCATGCACGAGGTGATGAACGGTAACGATGCCGCGCACCACGTCATACCGAACGATAGTGCGTTGATCGCACAGTACCTGCTGCTGTACTCGATCTCGGGCGATTCGAGTGACTTGGACGACGTCGTCGATTACGACTACCAAATTGCCAACGTGCGGGGCAATCTGCGTTCCGATCACTCCCCGTTGGTGTCGCGCGAGATCCGAGCGATCAGTAAATTCGGAAAATCATTGTTCGACCCGCTCGGGATCGATGCCCGCGTTACGGGCAGTGCGCGTCTGATGCTTTCGTTCGTCACCATGATCGTAGACGGCCAGATCGCAAGTCTGGCGATCGCTCTCGCCGTAATCGCGATGATCACCGCGCTCGTATTCAGGTCGATCCTCGGTGGATTGCTCACCTGCATCCCGGTCGCGTTCGCCACCGTGCTAAACTTCGGCTGGCTACCCTGGATCGGAGCGCCACTTGGCATCGTGACCGCGATGATGAGCTCGGTGGGTATAGGCATAGGGGTCGACTACGCCATCCATTTCATCATGCGCTACAGCCGCAATCGCCGTAATGGACTCGCCTCCGAACGAGCGATGCTGGATACGCTCCGGACATCGGGCGTGGCGATATTCTACAACGCGCTCGTGGTCATGCTTGCCTTTAGCGCGCTTTCACTTTCCCAGTTCCCGCCAAACAGAGCGTTCGGTCAGTTGGTCACACTGAATATGGCGATCTGCCTCTTGTCCACGACCACCCTGCTCGCCGCGCTACTTCACGCCCTCCAACCCAGGTTCCTCACCCGCTAGTGCGCCGTTTAACCGTTATCCTAAATCGCGCAGTCATCGATCATCCGTGGATGACGATTGTGCTCTACAGCTTGGTGACGCTGGTTCTCGGTGCGCAGCTTCGTCATCTGCAGCTCGAACTCGATGTTCGCAAAATGCTCCCCGCAAACCACCCCGACATGGTCTACGAAGACTGGTCGCGTGATTTCTTCGACCTCGTGCCGCCGGCGGTCATCGTGATCACGAGCGACCATCCTGATGGGATTTTCACGCCCGAGTCCCTGGCCGTGATCGAGTTCATTTCCGACCGAATCGAAGCGCTGCCGATCGTCGACGGCAAAGATCTCGTCTCGCTGGCCGCGATCGACAATATTACTGCTGACGACGACACGCTCGTTGTCGAGCCGTTTTATGAACAGGCGCCGACAACCGCGGCCGGCGCACGCGCCGTACGCGATGCCGTATTCGCGAATCCGATGGTGGTCGGCAACATCGTGAGCATTGGTGGCAAAGCGACGCTAATTCTCGTGGAGGGCCTGCCTGATACCGACAAAGTGGAGCTTCATGACGCGCTCCAAACAATCGTGGCCGAGGCCCCGATCACCAACGAAAAGATCACGATCGCGGGGCGTGCCGTAATCGAAGGAGAGATGGGTCGGGTTGCTCAAGACGACGTCACGCAGATGTTTCCGTTCGTCATCTTACTGATAGCTGTACTCCTCGCCATAGCGATGCGTTGCGCGCGCGGCGTCATTCTTCCGCTGCTCGTCGTCATCACATCGGTGGTCTGGACGTTCGGCCTGATGGCCTGGACGGGCACGCCCGTGTACACGATCAGCAGTTCGATGCCGACCTTGTTGATCGCCATCGGAGTCGCCGACGGCATTCATATCATCCATCACTTCCTGATGTACGCCGGAGAACACCGAGACGCCGGCGCTCGCGATGCGACGTTAGCAACCATGAACGAGATGTTCGCACCAGTGGTGATGACGTCCGTCACGACAGCAGCCGGTTTCTTCTCGATCGCGATTTCTCCGCTCGCCTCGCTGCGAATACTCGGAACCTTCATTGCGGTAGGCGTGCTCGCGGCAATGGTATTTTCGTTGACGCTACTGCCTGCGTTGCTTTGCGTTCTACCGATGCCGCGCCGCGCTGCCGAGCGGACCGTGCAAGCCTATCGCGTGGGTAATCTTCCCGCAGCACGCCTGCTGACGATGCTCTCACACATGGTGATCGGGCGGCCGCGTACGGTGATCGCCGTAGGTACTGTGGTAACGCTCTTCTTCGTCACGGGCATCCCACGCGTCGAGATCGAAGCCTCGCTGTTAGATAACTTCCCGAAGGGCCACCAGGTGGCCGCCGCCGACCGCACCATACGCGAGTATTTTCGCGGAAGTACTCCCATTGAGGTCGTACTCGACGCCAAAGAAATAGGCGGCTGGAAAGATCCCGTCAGATTAAAGCGCTTGGTCGAAATGCAGAATGCGCTCAAAGACTTCGAGCGGTTGGGCAAGACACGCTCGATCGCCGACTACATTCGCCGGATGAACCAAGTCATGAATCCGGACGATCACGACGCAGATCGGATCCCGGACGATCGCGATCTCATCGCGCAATATCTCCTTCTGTACTCTATGTCTGGTGATCCAGGCGACCTCGACGACGTGGTCGACTACGACTACCGCTACGCGAACGTACGTACGACGGTCGCCGGCGACTCTTCACAGACCATTAATGAAACAGTGCGGTTCATCGAGGATTACCTTCTTCGTCACATCAGGCCACATCGAATTGACGCGAGAATCACGGGCATAGCGCAAACCTCACAGATATTTGTCGACCTGATAATTTCTAGCCAGATTCGCTCACTCGCTATGGGGCTACTGTTGGTAGCGATCATGGCCGCAGTCTTCAGCCGGTCTGTCATCGCGGGTCTCTATTGTTTGATTCCGGTCGCGATCGCGACCGTTGCTAATTTCGCCCTACTTGGCTGGAGCGGCGTTCCGCTGGGCGTGACGACGGCTCTCACCAGCTCGATGGGAATCGGGATCGGGATCGACTACGCGATCCATTTCGTCGTGCGCTACCGACGTGAAGTTTCAGTGAATCTCGATCCCGCGGCGGCGATCGTACAAACCATGAATACGACAGGCGTTGCGATCTTCTACAACGCATTTGTCGTGATGTCGGGGTTCTTGGCGTTGATGTCGTCGGGGTTCCTTGTAAATCAGCGCCTCGGACTCATGGCGGCCGTCAACATGGCCATCTGCTTCACCGCCACGATGACGATACTCGCGGCGGCGCTATACTATTGGAAGCCGGCGTTCACGCGCTCGGCATAAGTCGATTGAGTCGGGCTGCTAGCAGGCGCCGCGGCCGCTCAGAACTGCCGGCACCGTCAGCGCCATCAACCAGATATCAAGCGTAACTGACTGCCTCTTGACGGTGTGCTCGGGATTGCGCCGCAGAGCCGCGCAGCCCGAGATCGCAAAGACGAGCAACGCAACTGTACCGATGCGAAACACACGCATAGCGAGATGCTCATCGTGCATGTCGATCGATGCGCCAAAAGATAACGCACTTCGTCGGAATTTTGACACGTAGAAGTTCATGCGCAACATCACTGCCCTTTCTCGCACGCACGGGTAGCAGTCCCGCGAGCGAGGATCTCTATAGATTGCCGTACGGTTTGCAGGTTCTTCTGCGGAAACACCGCGCGGGAGAAGGGCTGGCACGCTCTCTGCACAACACGTCGTGGCACCGATGCCGTAGTTCGCCAAAGACATGCAGATGCCATGTCTAGCAACACACGGACCGGTGTGCGGAGAGCATGGACAAACGAATAGAAGATGAAGCAGAACACGCGAACAGCAAAGCCGATGCATCGACCGAAACCACCGACCGCGGTGCCGGCATCATCGGACTCGGCACATCGGCCACTTCATTTTTCTTGATCCTGGATCTGTCGGAACGCGAAGCGAGCGATCAGTTCGTTCGTTCGATCGTATCTCGCCGGACCAATCCTACTGTCGCGGAGGCAAGCTCGGTATGAGCACGAAAAAAACCCCCGATCTCACGATCGTAATCGTTACTTTCAAATCAAAGGGCGTCATCAATCGCTGTTTGGACTCTCTGGCGGCCGACGGCTACCTGCCTGAGGGACCGGATAGCAAGATCGAAGTAATCGTCGTCGACTCTTGCAGTGCTGACGGCACTGCGGAAGAAGTCTCAGCGGCGTATCCGACGATAACCGTCGTACCGCTCGAAGAAAACGTAGGCTTTGCGCGCAGCTGCAACGTCGGAATCCGACGCTCGCAATCGCCACGCGTCATGCTGCTCAATCCCGACTGCGTGGTCCGTCCGGGCACCATCGCCGGCCTCATGGCGGAACTCGATACGCACCCGAAAGCCGCCGTAGTCGGTCCGCGACTGACCACCGAAGCCGGCGGTGCGCAGGTCAGCACGCAGAATTTCCCCACGGTGACGCAGGAATTCGCGCGTCATTTTGCACCGATTGCGGGCAAGATGGGCATCCAAGACATGGGCACCGCGCAGCCGGAGCAGTCGTCGGTCGTAGACTGGATCTCCGGCGCTTGCATGCTCATGCGCCGCGACGCGCTCGAGGACGTCGGTCTCCTCGATGAGTCGTTCTTCCTCTACTACGAAGAAACTGACTGGTGTAAACGCGCCGGTGAAGCCGGTTGGGAAGCACGCCACCTACCGACGGTGTCGATCGTACACATAGGCGGACAGAGCGTTGCCGTTTCGGGTCAGGAGAGACTTTCGGGCCTGTCACTCGGTTTCTACATCGACAGCCGCCGCATCTACTTTCGTAAGCACTTCGGCGTTTACGCGGTGCTGGCCATAGAGGTCATTCACGCCAGCCGCAAGTTCGTCCGCGTCGCAAAGTCCGCACTCGGTATGCCGGTAGGAGCCTGGTAGTGAGCCGCCTCCGGATCGCATATCTCGCCGCCAAAATCCCCTCGGTATCGGCGACTTTCGTGTACCGCGAGATCCTCGCGCTGCGCAACGAAGGCATCGACGTCTCGCCGTTCTCGATTCATCCGGTCGACCCGAACGATGTGTCTCCTGACGGTCGCCTCTTTCTCGCCGAAACCGATATCGTGTACGGCGATACGGGCCGGCTCGCGCTCGGGTTCCTACATATGTTCGAGCGACACCCCGTGCGCACGATCCAAGTGCTCGCTCTGGCGGTCAAGGATCTCGTCTGCGGCACATTCAGTTCACGGCGTCAGCGCGTTTGCCTGCTGACAGAGGCGGTGGCCGGACTGTCACTGTCTCCCCGACTCGAAACCGCCGACGTATCGCACCTGCATATCCATTTCGCGCACTCACCGGCAACGGTTGGGATGTACGCAGCACTCGGTGCCGGCATCACGTTCAGTGTCACCTCGCACGCTAACGACATCGATGTAGAAGCGTCGCTACTAAATGAGAAGATCGAGCGGTCGAAGGCCTTCGTGACGATCTCCGAAGCCAACCCGGGGGGGGACCGCGAGCAGTTGCTGGCAAAACTAATGCTGACCGACAGCGATGACTCCGCGAAGAGCCGCTTCATCATCGGCGAAGCAGCGACGGCACCGGTGGCATAGAAACCGCCACGGCACGTACAGTTCGCAGAGCCGCCGTACGCACCTAAACGTACGTCGCTAGGCACCTCGCACGGAGCAAAATGCAGGCAATGGTGGTGTAGACGCGGCACACGGCGTGCGCCACTAGCTACTTAGCAGATTGTGGCTGCGGTGATCTAGGAAGTCAGGTAGTCGGAGCTAAGCGCGCAGCGGCGTGAGCGCAAGCCGACCCGGGTCGGGGATGATGAGTCCACTGCCACTGGGGCAATGGGCACTGCCTCGTACGCGCATTTCGCGCGTAACCTGTTTCCAAAATTTCGCCGATGAATGGTGGTTACGCCAGGTCAATTTCGCGAAGAACGCCGCCATTTCGTAAAACCTCAGCGGTTCGGTAACCAGTTCGACCTGCCCGGCCCGTATGGCTTCGGTGATCGACGCCGGATCCTTCTCTGCATTCACCAAAGCGTATGTGCGGTTGAACTGCTCGGGTAGATGGATGTCACCTGTTCCGACCAACGGAATGCCGTGCCGCTGGCAGAATTGATGCGCTCTGAGGTTGGGACGAATCGTGTAGTGATTCCAGAAGTGCGACCACTCGATGGCGTCGAACAGGCTCGCATAGCGTTCAAGAAGCTGCTCGCCCAAACCAAAACTCGGATAGTACGGGTGCGCGGCGATGATCAGATGCTCGGGGCGGCGTACGCAGGTAAGATCATCGAGCGTGCGTATTCCTTCGACCTCGGAGCCGCAGTTGATGATCAGAACATGACCGTTCTCGTCGAGCGTTGCCTCTACACCAGATAGCACCAATACCCCGGTGCGCTCCGATGCCTCGAGCGCTTCTTCAGTGTGTGTGTAGTATGCGTCGTGATGGGTCATCGCGATCGCGTCGTAACCGAACTCTGCGGCACGCTCGATCGTCGAAACAATATCGAGTGGCAAGTTGTCGACGGGGTCGGCTGAGGTGTGGCAGTGCAGATCTACCTTGAGCGGGCCCTTCTTGCGGTCGGTATCGGTTGGTCGAGTAGTCATTGTTTCGGCTCCTGAAGCCCGCGTCGATCACGCAGACAGCCCCTACGATAAAGCAACGGGCGTGCCACAGAACCAGCGACAACCCATTAGAAACTAGGGCAAACAGACCCTCAAGTAGGACTGCTGGCAGACCGCAGAGCAGTCACTCAGGCACCATGCCCACGCAGATGTCACACGGTTTGATCAGCTCTCAGCGGCGCTCGGCACGTCCCGTCAGGGCTCGGGCTCGAGCGCAACCGGTCGTTCGGCTCCCTCCGGATCGGCATCGCTGGTTCGCCCGGCTTTCGCTTGGGCCACACGGGCGTCGGTTGAGTAGCCGTGCGGTTCTGACACGATCCGCTCGCTGACAACGGAGCCGTACACGATGCCGCAACCACTTGAACGAGACATCCAGAAAACCACCGAACAATTGAAAGATTGGCTGGCCCAAAAGGTAGGATCAGCCGTCGACCTGCACAGCTTGGGTGGGCCACAAGACACCGGCTTCTCGAGCGACACGCTCATGTTCGATGCCGCGTGGGACGACGGCACCGGGCAGCGCCCTCACCCACTGGTCGTTCGTCTGAAACCAACCGGCTTCCCGGTGTTCCCGATCTACGACCTCACGATTCAGTATCGCTGCATGGAAAAGCTCGCGACGGTAGGTATCCCGGTGCCCCGCATGCTTTGGCTCGAAGAGGACGAAAGCGTACTGGGATCGCCCTTTTACGTCATGGACCGGCTCGAAGGGCGCATCCCGCCCGATCGCCCGCCGTATCATATGGAAGGCTGGCTGCATGACGCATCAGCCGACGAGCGCGCGCAGGTCTGGTGGTCGGGGCTCGAAGCCATGGCTCTGGTCCATAGTTGCGATTGGAAAACGCTGGGTTTCGATTTCTTGGACGAGCCGGACCGCGGTCGCACGGGCATCGATCAACAGCTTCAGTTTTATCGCGAGTTCCTCGATTGGGCTCTCGACGGAGAAGAGTCGGAACTCTTCGAACGGGCGTATAAATGGCTGATCGACCACAAACCGGCCGATGAACCCGTGCGGCTGCTTTGGGGCGACGCGCGCATCGGCAATCAGATCTTCGACGACAGTGGCTGCATCGCCGTAATCGACTGGGAGATGGCCACGCTCGGGAACCCGGCTGCAGATCTGGCGTGGTTTCTCTTCGTCGACCGTCATCATGGCGAAGGCATAGGGGTCCCTCGTCTGGAAGGCCTACCGGAGCGCGACGAAACAATCGCTCGCTGGGAGGAACTCACCGGTCTCGATGCGCGATCGACCATCGACTATTACGAGGTCTGGGCTGCTTTTCGCTTCTCGGTGATCATGATCCGTCTGGGCAATCAGTTTAAGCACTACGAACTGATCGAGCAGGAGTCAGACTTCCATCTGAACAACACCGTGAGCGGACTGCTCACGAAAGTTCTCGACGAAAGAGGCGCGTAGAGCGAACTTCTCGACGATCCCGCGCCGCTCTACGGCGCGCCATCGAGAAGTTCGCGAAACCCCGAGCGGGTATGTCTACCGAACACGACCGTCTCAACGATCCCAACGCCGATACGTTCGCGGTCCGGCCCGGCCATCTTGGCGCGACAGATCGTGTGTAGGTGGATGTGTTTGTAGTCGAGGGGATCGAGGTCGTCGATGGAGAACGATTCGTACGTATGCGCGACCTCCCCTTTCCAGAACCCGTGGCCCCATTCCGGATGCTGGTACCCGACGCCCAACATATAAAAACGAATGAGCGGCTCGAGCTCGACGTCGTAGAGTCCGCCATCCGGTGCGGTGAAATGCAGTTCTGAACGCGCAGGTCGGCGTGTCCCGCTTTCGAAGTGATTCGTATGCGAGATGTCCTCGAGTTCTTTGTGACCGGGTTCCTCTCCTTCAGGTATTTGATCGACACGGTGGTAGCGCGGAACCATGCACGCGCTGAGCTGGGTCGGATTCCCATCGGGGTCCTCGAACGAGCCGAACTGAGTACACATGTCGTCGAAGTGAATCGGCATCCATGACCAGTACACGCTCGGTTCGGCGTTGAGCCTCGTGGGGGCGCCCGCTTCGGACTCGCCGACCGGCCTAATTCCCCAGGAACGATCGCGCGTCCCGTGAGTAGTAGCGCTGTCGACCTCGATTCTTCGCCCGTCCACCGAGAAAAAACCACGCCAGCGGCCGAACTGCGTAAAGCGCGTGTTCTTCATGATCAGCCGACCGTCGTCGTACATTAGATTCTCGGGTTCTTGGGTCGGAGCGGTTACGGCTTCAAAGGTAAGATCACAGGCGAGCGGCGTGGTGTTTATGAGACTCTCTTCAAGCACGATGCGCACTACGCGCAGAGGCTCTATGATCTCCACGCGAAGAGGCCCGACCGAAGTGTCGGTACGTTCCTTGGGCGCGCGACGAGAGCCATGAAAACAATGCTGGACCCCGTCTATAACGACTCCAAAATGCCCATCTTGAACGAATCGGTTCGGGTAGATTCCCAAACCGACCTCGAAGGTAAACCCCCCTTCGGTCTCGAAGCCGTTGAACCAATAGCGATCGTAGAAGTTGCGATCGCTCGGCCCTGGTTCATTGACCGGCGAGAAATTTTGATGAACGGCATAGTCGTCGAACTTCGAAATCATGGTGACGCGGGTATCCTTAGCTCACTTGCCGGTTGTGCCCTTCCCAATACGGTTCACGCAGGTCTTTCTTGAGAACCTTACCGCTGGGGTTACGCGGTAGCGCATCGATGAAATCGATCGTGCGTGGCTGTTTGTATCCGCCGAGCCGATCTTTGCAGAAGTCGATGATGTCCGCGGCCAGCACTTCCACGTCGGGCTTCTTGACGATGACCGCCTTCACCTCTTCGCCCCATTTTTCGCTGGGGATGCCGATCACCGCAGCCTCGGCGACGCCCGGGTGCTGGTACAGAACGTCTTCGATCTCGCGCGGGTACACGTTCTCGCCGCCCGAAACGATCATGTCTTTCACCCGGTCCTGGATGTAGACGAAGCCTTCGTCGTCCATGATGCCGGCGTCTCCGGTGTGCATCCAGCCTCCTTTGAGCGCCTTCTCGCTTGCTTCAGGCAGGTTCCAATACCCGCGCATATTCTGCGGACCGCGCACGCAGATCTCTCCGATCTCGCCGTTGCCAAGACGGCAATCGTTCGCGTCCATGATCGCAACGTCGGTGCCGACCAAGGCACGCCCCGCCGACAAAAGGAACTTGGATTCGCCCGCAAGCCCGCGCCGATGATCTTCGGGCAAAAGATAGGTGGCGGCGGCGGTGGTCTCGGTCATCCCGTAGCCCTGTAGGAAGTCACAGCCGAACACGTCAATCGCATCGCGCAGCGTCTGCTCTGCGATGGGCGACGCGCCGTAGATCAGCAGTCGCAGCTCCGGATACTCGCGCTCGCGCACGTCCGGTACCGCGACCAGACAGAACTGAATCATTGCCGGCACGAGCAACGTGACGCCGATCGCCTCTTCAGAGAGTGTTTTGACAACCGCAGCCGGATCGAAATCCTCGTGTATTACGAGCGTTGCGCCGGCGTGCACCGTCGCGAACGTCGTGATACCAGCCGCCGCGTGGTACATCGGTGCCACGATAAGAACACGCTCGCCGTGTAGAATACCGATGCCGACGCTCGCCTGGTGCAGTTGTCGAGAAACTGCGTGGTGGGTCAGAATCGCGCCTTTGGGACGGCCCGTCGTCCCGCTGGTGTACATCTGGTAGACGTCTGCCGACTCTTCGATGTAGCGACCTGGGTCGACCGTAGGCTGACCGTCCACGAGCGCGCCCCACCCTTCCCAATCGCCACCGCCTTCGCCGATCGCGATGCGCCTCTGAATTGTTTCGAACTCCGAGAGTTGCGGAGCCAACGCCTCACAGAACTCAGACTCGGCAATGAGCAGCTTCGATTGCGAGTCGTTGATGATGTAGGCCCACTCGGGCGCGGCGAGACGATAGTTGAGTGGAACCGGCACCACGCCGGCGCGTGAACACGCGTAATAGAGCAGCGCCATCTCGATCGAGTTCTTCGACAAGATCGCCACACGATCCCCCATACCCAAGCCACCGCCCACCAAGGCATTGCCGATCTTGTAGGTTTCGTCGCGGGCCTCGGCGTAGGTCATCTGCCGCTCACCCTGTATGGCAAAAAGCGTATCGGGTTGCTCACGGGCTCTGTAGTCGAGAAAGTCGTGCAGTCGCATGAAGGGCTCCTTTTGCTGTCGCTGTTCGCGAATAGAATACGCTGTCCCGGGCATAGTCCAGAGAGCGGGTGAATACGAGAGCCCTGGGGTCCCGCCCGAGAGCAGGGGGGGGGATTAGCGACCGGTGGTGGAGAGCTGGGTGTACTCGCGACGTATCGTTTCTGTGTCGTATGCACGCTCGAGACGACGAACGATGAAATGCCCCCGGGCCATTCCTTGGAAATGGTCGATGAAGAGCGTGTTGACCAGCGCTCCGCCAGCGGCGCCGAGCACGGGGATCGCCTGTGCCGCGGCTTTCTCGGAGACCGCCACGCCGAAGCGCGAGCCGACCTGCGAGACGAGGCGCACCAGCGCCGGCGCCGACCCCGACGACATGCCCCTTTGCGCGATATGACTTGCCGCTTCGGTCACGGCCCTCGCCAACGTAGCACGCGTGGCGAAGTAGGCGGAGTCCAGCGCGTCGTCGCCCTCGGTGCGACCGCCAAGCGCAAAGACCTCTACGCATGCTACCTTCGTTTCGGGCGCGCGCAGGTTCTCGCCTTCGCTACGTGCAACATCGGCAATCGACCGCAACATGATCGTTGTCGATACAGGCAGTTCGAGCGCAAGCGCGGGCAATCCGAATGCCCCGCCACCCGCTCCCGTCGCCGCAACAGCGATCTTGTGCAGGCGCTCATTCGACACCGTGGCCGGACGCGCGTCGAGCGTACCGATAGCGAATTTGAGTGCTCGTTCGAGCGAACGCGCTGTCACGTCGCCGATTGTGTCGGACCATCGGGCCGGCAGCATCGCGAATCCGCGTTCAAGAGGCACACCGATGAGGTTGGTAAGTTTGGCGGGCAAGCCGGGACTCTCGAGCAGGCACTTGGCGTAGTGCAGGTCGACTAAGTCTTGTTTGCTGAGCGTCATTGCGGCGATCGAGCCACGCGGCTCTATCGTCGCATCATAACGACAGCGCGCGTTCGCGCCACCGGTCGTGAGACGGCATTGGGCGGGCCGAGCCGAGGTCTTCGGGTTCGGCCATCAGTCTTGCCCTTTTTTCGCCCGCGGACTAGCTCAGATCGTCGCGTTCGACGGAGTCGCTGTCGCTCGGCAAACGAAAGTGCATTCCGTCGGCACCCATCAGCACCTCGCCTTCGTAGGAATCATCGACCCCCTCGAGGAACATCCGCGCCGCCAATCGGTTCGGCGGCGGCGGCACGATGTGGGTAAACACGATCATGCCGGCGTCCGCTTGCTTCGCCGTGGCCACGGCGTCTACCGGCGAGATGTGGTAGTCCAGGATGTCGCTCGTGAGGCGGGCTAACCGATTGTGCCCTGCTTCGGAGAGAAACTCGGAACCCTTCGAAATGATCGGCACGGCAAGTGCTTCGCTCAGCAAAAGATCTACACCCCGCGCACCAGCGAGCAATCCGGCGCTCTTGGCCGTGTCACCGGTGATGAACAGCGACCGGCCGGCATACTCGAAGCGATAACCGTAGGCCGGCTCGACCGGCGTGTGGTCCACGCGAAATGCGGTAATCCGCAAGCCGTCGGCGTCCAAAACAACGGCACTTTCGGCATCATCCGCGATACGAACCGTCACCGGCTCCACACGCGCACCGGCCGCCGGCAACACCTGTTCGCCGTGGTGGGCAATGCGGTATCCGGTGTCGAACGAATAGGCCTGCCCAAACCCTTCGACAACACGCTCTACGCCAACCGGACCATAGACGGTCAGCGGTGTGGTTCGTCCTCCGATCCAACTCTGCACGACCACCTCGCCGAGTTCGCCGATGTGATCGGAATGAAAATGGGTGAGCAACACACCCGATAGATGCGCGCGCGGTAAGCGCCAGAGCTGGACATTCTCCCAAGCCCCCGGACCGACATCGATCAGAAAGAACCGGCCGCCCGCGATCACTGCAGCGCAGGGGCCCGCCCGTGTCGGGTCGGGCAACGGGGAGCCGGTGCCGCAAAGAATGAGATGCAAGGCGCCGTCATCGAGCCAGTCCGTGCGGTCGGGTTTCGCCGCCTCGACCATACCGCGCTTGATCACGGCACCGCGAAGCTGATCGCAACCGGACAGCGCGATGGCGAACGCAAAGGCAACAAGAACGGATAGGCGTGTGTACTTCATTATTTCACCCAAAGAGGCGACTACGACGAGTCGACTTCGCTCGCGACCAGCAGCGCTGTGTTCTCGAGCCCCGCGTCACGATGCACGTGACCGGCGTTGTACCAGGGAATGTCTGTGAGCTTGAGAATCGCGCGTGGCGTCGGGTAGCGCACGATGATGATGTTGTGCCAGGCTCCCGATACGGCGCTATCGCCGCCATCGACGAGTGCCGCTCCGGCGAGGCCGCCGAACATGGGGCATCCGCCGAGCGCTCGAACGGCCGAGATCGCGCGCAAGCCGTAACGCATGTAGGCATCGGTGCCGCTGAGCGTGGTGGGACGCCCGTCAGTGTACTCGGCCCTGTCGCGGTAGTTGAGGAAGTTGATGCAGTAGACCGGGCACTCGCGCGTGTCGGTCGCACGGGCCTTCATCTGGTCGGCGCTGGGGATGACCTCAGGCCGCTGACCTCCGGGCAGGTACACAGGAAGGTTCGCATCACCGGTATCGAGAATCTTGCCAACCACGCGCAAGAGCTTGAAGACCGCCAGCAGCAACGGTGGCGGCAGTTGCTCGCGGATCGGGTAAATCGCAAGCCGGTCGACGTCTATCAGGACAGAGTCGTCGCGGGCCGCTTGGATCGCCGCCTTCGCCGACGAGAAGCGAATGAGTGCGGCGTAGTGCCACGGCTGCTTACCTTCGCCGATTAAAAGCTGGTCGATACGGCCGAAGAACCGCAGTTCGGCTCCCCCGGTGTGCGCAGCAGCCGTCAGTTGCCGTTTCACACGGGCGGCCTCCGACGTCGTGGAGATCAGATAAAACAACTCAACCGGCTGCGAAGCGTCTTTCGACGGCACGAACTTCGCTTCGAGTTTTTCGGCGGAAGGATAGGCTCTGATACTCATCGTTGCGTACGCGATTTTGGCGAAGCCGGACATCCGGCGCAAGGCAGGTTTTCCGAAGTCGGCGACCCTACAGATCCGACCGCCAAGGCATGTTGGGAATGGGCAAGCCGGCCACGCGCATGAACACTTCGAGGAACCGGTAGGTCAGGCCCCAGAGGATGGGAACGCGCTCGTCTTCGAAGATTCTTATTCCGGGCAGTTCGATCTTCCCGCCCCGATACTCAAATTCTCGCCAAACCTGACGCTCCGGACTGGCGATCTCGGAGAGAGTGACCCAGCGTGTGTCGGCCACTTCGTGGCTCATTTCGATCTCAGGTCGGCCGTGCGTCTCGTAGACGAAGGCGGAAACCAACACCGCAACCGTCCTACCGCTGAGATCGTCGAGCCGCCCGATGTAGTCCGCGGCACCGAGATCGATGCCTACTTCTTCGAGTGTCTCGCGCTCGGCGGCGGCACGCGGCTTCTCCTCGGCCGAATCCACCCGGCCTCCCGGGAATGCAATGTCGCCCGACCAAATATCCCCTTCGTGTTCAGCCCGGCGGATGACCAACAGTTCGCAGTCGCCGGCGTCGGTCGAGTTGACGACGACGGAAACCGCACCGCGCACCTCCGTATCTTCGAACTTCGCGTCGGAAATCTGCGGAGTGTAATCGGCCAGCCGTTGCCGAATATCGTCGATCGCTAGGTCCATTGATAAAAGAAACCCGCAAGCCGGAGCGGGTAAGCTCCGACAGGTTAGTCGTTAGGACTCGTCGAGCCAATAGTCGACGCCATCGCGCTTGCGATGCATCGTATGGACGCGACGGGCACCTAGGTCACCACCCGGGGGGCTGCCCACCACGACCGAGAACTTGCCGGAATCCGGATACTCGCAGATCTCCGGTTCTTCCATGGTGCTCACGGCCAGGTAGCGCAGCGGCGCATCCGACGTGTTGACGATCGGGCGCTTGATCATGAGCCGATGCTCGACCCTCCAGCGCTCCCGTGCAAGCGCCCTACGCGCCGAATGTGCCAAGCTCGCAAAGAAGCACTGCTCTCGCAGTGGGAAACCACGACAATTGCGTGTTAGACTGTTCAGCCGCCTACCCGAGTGTTAGACAAGATGGCCGCTCAAACCACGCAACCGAGAGGTTCTCAGATGCAGAAAGCTTTCAACGAATTCATGCAACGCGCGTCGCGCCTTTTCTACGCCGCGCCGCTGGTAGCACTTGTGATGTTGGTCTCAGGGTGTGCAACGGAATCACACCGTACGCTCACCCCGGAAGTCGTGGACTCCTACGGAACCGCCTATTCAGGCACGAAGTACAAATTGATCGTCGGGCGATTCGAGAACCGATCGGCCTACATGCAAGGAATCTTTTCCGAAGGCCCCGACCGGCTGGGCAGTCAGGCCAAGACGATTCTCAAAACCCACCTGCAGCAGACATCGCGCTTCACGGTCATGGATCGTGAGAACATGAGCGCCATCGAAGAAGAGGCCAAGCTGGCGGGCACGCGTCAGAAGCTCATCGGCGCGCAGGTCGCCATCACCGGTGACGTGACGGAGTTCGGTCGACGCACCACCGGCGACGTCGCGCTATTCGGAATCCTCGGGTCCGGGAAGAAACAGATGGCGTACGCAAAGGTTGCGCTCAACGTGGTCGACGTTCGCACCTCCGAGATCGTATATTCCGCGCAAGGTGCCGGCGAGTATGCGCTTAGCGATCGCGAGATCATTGGCTTCGGCGGCAAGTCAGGCTACGACGCGACGCTCAACGGCAAAGTGTTGAACCTCGCCATCACCGAAGCGGTCAACGCTCTTGTGAGCGGCCTCGAACGCGGTGACTGGACCCCCAACCTCGCCGGCTGATGCTGCGAGCCAGCCACATCTGGGCGGCGCTTCTGGGTGCGACGCTTCTGATCGCCGCCGGCTGCGCCAGCAACCAGGGACCGATTTACTACTGGGGAAGCTATGAGCAACTCCTCTACGATATGCACGAGAATCCAGGCAAGGCCGACCCGGGCACGCAAATCACCAAGCTCACCCACGACATCGAAAAGGCCAAAGCGACAGGTAAGCACATCGCACCCGGTGTACACGGCCATCTGGGCTACCTGTATTTCTCGCAGGGGCGCACCGACTCCGCGGCTGAAGAATTCGCGCTCGAGAAAGAGCTATATCCCGAAAGTTCACATTTCGTCGACGGTATTTTCGAAAGGATGAAACGATGATCGGCTGCGCAACCAGAACCGCCGTCGTTACGCTTCTCGTGTTCGCCTGCGCGGCGTGCAGCACGCAGCAACGTGACTACTCAACGTTCAGAGCGCATCAGCCGGAATCGATTGTCGTGCTGCCGCCACTGAACGAAACCGTGGAAGTGAATGCCCCCTATTCCTTCTTGTCGACGATCAGCATGCCGCTGGCGGAAGTCGGCTATTACGTATTTCCCGTCGCCGTCGTCGATCAGATGCTCAAAGACAACGGACTACCTACGCCCGGAGAGATGCATACCGTCTCACCGCGTAAACTGCGCGAGGTCATCGGCGCCGACGCGGTGCTTTACGTAACGATTCGCGAATGGGGACAGAAGTACCAAGTGCTCGCATCGACCACACGCGTGAGCGTCGATGCCCGCCTGGTAGACACCGACACTTCGACTACATTGTGGGAAGGCTCTGCCAGTGTCGCCGAAAGCTCCGGCGGCGGCGACAACTTGATCGCGATGCTTGTCATCGCCGCGCTCGATCAGGTCGTCGATTCAATTTCCGACAGAGCACACGGCCTGGGACGTCAAGCCGCCTACGGCATGCTCTACAACGACAAGAACGGCGTACTGGTCGGCCACCGTAGCCCGAAGTTCGAAACCGATCAGCGCGGATATTAGACGATCAGCTGTCCCCGACAGCCCGCCGGATCGCAGCGACCAGGAGAGCCACATCGACCGGCTTGTCGAGCCGCTGGATCGCCCGGAACTCTTCGGGAAGCACCTTCTCGTCGCCATAGCCGCTGACAAAGAGAAACGCTTTGTTCCGTTCTTGGACCGCGCGCGCAACGGGGGCGATGCTACGACCGCGTAGATCGAGATCTAAGATCGCCACGTCGAACTCCTTGCTCTGGACCAACTGGAGGCCCCCCTCGAGCGTTCCGGCCATTCCCGCCACCCGGCAATCGAGTGTTTCCAGCGCGAACTTAGTGCTGTCGGCAACGAGCATGTTGTCTTCGACGATGATCGCCGTCACGCCATTAAGCTTGTTCGCATCCGAGTCCAGCATGGCAACAGACTATTCCCATCCGACCTAACGCCCAAATTGTGGCCCCGTCAAGAGCTGATGGGTCCGTCCGGCGAAGACAAGCACGTCTGAAACAGCCCATAAACGAGAGGACGCCGCAGGTCGCGATGTCGTTCGCCCCCGCCGGGCTGCGTACGAAGATCACGATTGCGTTCGGTCGCGCCTAAGAGTCGAACTCAATCGGGCTTCGATCGCTCAGACCAGCCCCAACGCCCGATCATCGGCTTCAGGATCCGCATCTTCGAACTGCAAGATGTCGAGTTGCGCGAATGCTTCGCGAACGCGCGGGGTCAGCAAGCCGAGTCTCTTCAGGTTGGGAACGACGCGTTTGAAGAGACTCGCTCTAAACGCCCGACCAACATCCGAATTGAGCACCAGGTTTTTGACCTCTTCGCGGTCCCAGCCCATCGCGGTTGCAATCTGATCTCCGACCAAACGGTTGCGCATGAGTTCGCAGGCGTAGATCACAAAGTCTTCGCGCTCGCGCAGCTCCGCTTCCGGCATGTCGTCGTAGTAGCCTTTGAGCGAGACAACGCCGAAGGCGACGTGGCGTGCCTCGTCGCGCATCACATAGTGGATCAAATCTTTAAGGAGCGGCTCGGTGGTGATCTGGTACAGGTTACCGAAGGCTGCCATGGCCAATCCTTCGATGATGATTTGCATGCCGAGATACTTGAAGTCCCAGCGGCTGTCGGTGATCGTTGCGTCGAGGAGTTCCTTCAAGTCCGTGTTGACCGCCCATTGCCATTCGAGCTTGTCGCGCACGTAGCGACCGAAGACCTCGACGTGGCGCGCTTCATCCATGGTCTGCGTGCTGGCGTAGTACTTCGCATCGATCCACGGAACGGCTCCGACGAGCTGAGACGCAACGATCAGTGCGCCCTGCTCACCGTGTAGGAACTGCGAGAGCTGCAGCGAGATCTGACCGTGACGCACACGGTTCTTCTCCCGCGCATTCAATTTCTCGTAGGGGCCGTAGCCGATCAACGGATTGGCGAAATCCGGCAGTATCCCTTTCTCAGGGTCGACGTCGGTATCCCACGCGAGTTGCTCGGTTCCGTTCCACTGCTCGCGTTTCGCCTTTTCGTAAAGGTCGTGCAGGCCCTCTTTGACGTTGCCGTAGTTCCACGCGTAGTTGCTGTCGAACGATGTGAGGATGAGCTCGAGTTCTTCGTCGAGCCCCTCGAGCTGATTGACTTGTTCGCTGCTGGTCAGACCCATGTAGAGAAGTAACCGGCGTGCGCAAGTTGTGTCCATAGCAAAGCGAACCCTGGTCTACGTTCGCATTGGTTCGAGGTGCGGATTCGACTAGATTCTCAGTCCGCCCCAGGTGGGCGCGATTTCGCCTATGAAAACCCCCATGGAAAGGGCCCCTGATCCCGAACTGGCGTACCGGCCGATCCCGAAAACCCGCTACACCAGCCCCGACTTCGCGCGCGCCGAATGGGAGCACATGTGGACGCGGGTGTGGCTCATGGCCGGGCGCGAATCCGACATCCCAGAGCCCGGCGACTACATGACCTTCGAGATCGGTGTCGAATCGCTGCTCATCCTGCGCCAGAAAGACGGTTCGATCGGCGTGCGACACAACGTCTGCATGCACCGCGGCAACCGACTGCGCGAACCCGGTCGCGGCCACGTCGAGGAACTGAGCTGCCTGTTTCACGGCTGGCGCTACAGCATTGACGGAACGCTCATTCACGCTCTCGACGCCGACCGGTTTCCCCAAGGCGTACCGAAAGAACGCCTGAGCCTGCAGCCGGTGCGCTCGGGCGTATGGGCCGGTTTCGTGTTTGTCTGTTTTGACGACGACGCACCGTCGCTCGAAGAGTACCTCGGCATACTGCCCGAACACTTCGCACCCTACCGGCTGGAGAACTGGCAGATAGGCCTCGACATGACGATCGAGATCGACTGTAACTGGAAAACCTCGGTCGATGCCTTCAACGAGGCCTACCACATCGCAGCGACGCATACGTGGACGCTCGAGTTCAGCGACGATGTACACACGCTCTACGATTGCTACGAGCGTCATTCACGGATGATCTTCCCCGAGCTACAACCCAGTCCGCGCCACGAAGGTGCCGGTACAGTGACCGATGGGATTCGTAATATGTTTCTCGAACGCATCGGCGTCGATACGAAATCGTTCACGGGAACCGTCGCCGACGCGCGCGCCGCCTTCGCCAAGGCCGTGCGCGATATGGGGCCGGTGCTCGGCGCGGACTTCAGCAATCTCAACGAATCGCAGATGTGCGACGACTTTCACTACACGATCTTCCCGAATGTGACGTTCAACACGCATTCGCTGTTTCTGTGGATATTCACACACCGGCCGCATCCCGACGATCCGAACAAAATGTACTTCGACTTCATCAACCTGGTGAATGCCCCGGACCAGGACATCCCACGTCCCGAAAAACAAGTACTGCGCGTCGCCGACGGCGACACGACCGAGGGCGTCTTCGAAGGTGGAGAGCTCTTGGACGAAGATCTCTACAATTTGCCGCGCATCCAATCCGGCATGCGCTCGCGCGCGTTCGAAGCGCTTCATTTGGGCGAGCAGGAGATACGCATCCTCCATCATCAAGACACGCTCATGCGCTACATCGGCAAAACCGAGATGGCTGATGGCTGATGGCAAAGCATGGCAGCGTGTGCCGGTCGAACTGCCGACGGAGGGCTCGACCCGTGGGTTTTCCCTCGGCGACTGCAATCTCTTACTGTGCAACGTGAGCGGTACGGCGTACGTGATTGCCGACCGCTGCTCGCACGCCAACGCACCTCTGGCTCGCGGAAGATTGACCGGCCATGTGCTCGAATGCCCGCTGCACGGCGGCAAGATCGACGTGCGCGACGGATCGCCGGTGAGCCAGCCGATACGTAAACGAGTAGCCACCTACGCGACGCGCACGAGCAACGGTGCAGTCGAAGTATCGCTCGAGCGCGAGCAACAGGAGACAGACAATGCATGACTTGGTCATTCGAGGCGCAACGGTAGTAGACGGAACCGGCGCCGAACCACGCCAGGCTGATGTGGCCGTAGACGACGGCAAAATCAGCGCGGTCGGAACGATCACCAATCGCGGCAAAGAAGAACTCGATGCGAAGGGCAAACTCGTCACCCCCGGTTGGGTCGACATCCATACCCACTACGACGGGCAAGCAACCTGGGACCCACTGCTCACACCGTCGTGCTGGCACGGCGTGACTACGCTGGTGATGGGCAACTGCGGCGTAGGCTTCGCACCGGTGCGCCCCGACAAGCACGAATTCCTGATCGGCCTGATGGAAGGTGTCGAAGACATTCCGGGCACTGCCTTGCACGAAGGGATCGACTGGCAGTGGGAGACCTTCCCCGAGTATCTTGATGCGCTCGAGCGCATGCCGCGCGCCCTCGACATCGGCACCCAGGTGCCGCACGGGGCGGTACGCGCCTATGTAATGGGCGACCGTGGAGCGAAGAACGAACCGGCCACCGAAAAAGACGTCGCCGAAATGGCAGCGATCGTAAAAGAGGGAATCGCCGCCGGTGCCCTCGGATTTACGATGTCACGCACACTGGTTCATCGAGCCGTCGACGGCGAGGTGGTGCCCGGAACGCACGCGACCGAGGACGAACTGTTCGGCATCTGTCGTGGTCTCGGTGAACTCGGCAAGGGCCTGGTCGAACTCGCCCCGGCCGGTGTTCAGGGCGAAGACATGTCGGCGCCCGAAAGGGAGATCGACTGGATGGCGCGCCTCTCGGCTGAGATCAAACGGCCGATCTCGTTTGCGCTCGTCCAACACGACGTCGCGCCCGATGACTGGCGCCGCCTGCTCGCTCTTTGCAGCGAAGCCTGCGCGAACAGCGGTGCGATACTGCGCCCGCAGGTCGGTTCGCGCCCAACCACTCTGTTGATCGGTCATACGACCTTTCACCCGTTCAGCTTCAAGCCGACCTACGGCGAACTCGGGTTGCTCGCCCTTCCCGAACGTCTGGAGCGCCTGAAGGACCCCGACATTCGTCGACGCATCTTGAGCGAAGACTCGGTCTATCCGGTTCCGCAACTCGAACAGGTCATGAAGATGATCGAAGACGGGCTCGATAAGATCTTCCGCCTGGGCGATCCGCCGAACTACGAGCCGGCGCCGGAAGAAAGCTTGGCAGCGACGGCCGCGAGAGAAGGACGACCGCCCTACGACTTACTCTACGACTGGCTCGGCGAGATGGACGGCAAACAGCTGCTCATGCTTACACTGCTCGGCTACAGCAACTACGATCTCGAACCCTCGCGTGAAATGCTGGAGCATCCGTTGAGCGCGTTCGGACTGGGCGACGGCGGCGCGCACTGCGGTGCGATCTGCGATGCCAGCATGACCACGTCGCTGCTCGAGCACTGGACCAAATCACGCACGCGAGGCCCCAAGCTGCCGCTCGAATGGGCGGTGAAGAAAATGACCAGCGATACGGCTGCGCTCTACGGAATGACCGACCGTGGCGAGCTCGTCCCCGGCAAGAAGGCCGACATCAACGTCATCGACTACGACCGGCTTTCCTTGGCGCTTCCGCAGCTGGTCGCCGACCTTCCCGCCGGCGCGTCGCGCCTGGTGCAGAAGGCTCGCGGCTATGAAGCGACGATTGTGGCGGGGCAAACGACGTTTAGAGAAGGCGAACACACGGGAGCGCTGCCTGGCCGCGTGGTGCGCGGCTAGCCGGTTTAGCCCCGTTTTTTCGGCAGCGGCGGTTTGAAGCGCTTGCGCGCGGATTCGATGCGGTCGCGCGCGAAGCAGCCCGGAAGGTGGTCGTTCACCAGCCCCATCGCCTGCATGAACGCGTAGGCCGTCGTCGGACCGACGAAGCTCCAGCCGCGGCGTTTGAGTTCCTTGCTCAGCGCCCTCGATTCATCGGTGATAGCGGGTACGCCGGCGAATTTGCGAGGCGGCTCGTACTCCCAGAAGAAAGCCGCGAGGCTGCCGTACTCCTCAGTGAGTTCGAGCGCACGACGCGCGTTGTTGATCGTCGATTCGATTTTGCCGCGATGGCGCACAATACCGGCGTCGCCGAGTAATCGATCGACGCTCCTCGTATTGAAGCGCGCGACCTTCTCGATGTCGAATCCGGCGAACGCGCGGCGAAAATTCTCGCGCTTGCGCAAAATCGTTATCCAGCTGAGCCCTGCCTGAAATCCTTCGAGGCAGATCTTTTCGAACAGGCGCACATCGTCGGCCATCGGTACGGCCCATTCGTCGTCATGATAGGCAACGTAGTCTTGCGCGCCGCCGGACCACCAGCAACGCACGGTTCCGTGCTCATCCTCCTTCAGTCGTGGGCCGGACATCGAAGCTCCGGATAACCGAAATGCCTCCCCGATGCACTGGTCCAGCATGATCCAAACGCACGTGGTCCATAGAAACAGATGGAATAAGTCGTGCCGCTGCCCTACAGTCGCGCGCATGTCCGCCGTCATCGACTTTGCGCTCGATCCGCTCGAAGGAGTTCGTCTGCACGACACCTTGGCCCGTCTGCGCGCCGACGGTGACCTCGTCCCCGCCCGCTATCTCGAAGCGGACGCATGGATCGTGACGAACTACGAGACGTTGGACGCTGCGTTCCGCGACTGTGAAGCCTTCCCGCCCCCGCTCATGTACCAACAGGCGATCGAGCCGGTGTTCGGCCGCAGCTTCCTGTCGATGGACGAACCGGATCACCTTATCTACCGGCGTTTGGCAACGCCCGCCTTTCGCTCTCGCGCGATCGAACGCTTCTCAGAAAATGGGCTCGCCGCTCTCGCGCACGAACTGATCGACGGCCTGGATACGAGCGAGCCCTTCGATCTCATCCCCACCTTCGCCGAGCGATTCCCCTATCTGGTCATCTCTCGCATGCTCGGAATCCCGCGTGACATGGAAGACAAGTTCCACGGCTGGTCGGCGGAGATACTGGCGTTCGCGATGGATTCCGTGAAGGCGCACACGAGCGCGCGGGCCCTGACCAAGTATCTAGAACCGATCATCGAACAACGGCGGATCGACCCACGCGACGACATCATCTCTGAGTTGGTGGCCGCCGAAGTCGACGGACAACGCCTCGGTACCGAAGAAGTTCTGTCTCACATTCGTATGTTGTTTCCGACCGGCGGTGAGACCACCCACGGCTCGATCGGCAACACGCTCTATGCGCTGCTCACCATCGACGGTCTCTGGGATTGCATCGTTGAGGATCCCACACGCATTCTCGCCACGGTCGACGAAGGGTTGCGCTGGGAACCGCCGGTCGCCGTCTTGCCGCGCATCTCGGCATCGCACGAAATCACGTTCGCAGGCGTAACGTTGCCGGCCGACTCGTGGGTGCTGTTCGCATCTGCTGCGGCAAACCGCGATCCGGCGGTCTACGCCGATCCCGATACGTTCGACATCGACCGCTTCGCCACACCGGCCGGAAGCAAACCGGCAGCCGGTGCGCCCCCGCGACCGATTGATCCGCTGACTTTCGGACGCGGGCCGAAGAGTTGTCCAGGCGCTCATCTCGCACGCAAGAACATGCAGGTCGCCTTCGAGGCGCTCACGCAACGGCTGCCACGCCTCGAACTCCTCGATGCGACCCCCCCGGAGGGAACCGCACCGCGCTATGTTAGCTCCTTGCTCGTACGCAGCTCCTGAAGGCCGCAGGAAGCCGACAACGCCGTGGCTATCGATTCGCTCTCCGCCCTACGCTCCGCAACCGCAGCCGTGCTGCTCGCGGTCGTAGCTGCGGCGGCGTTCGCAGGCTGCATAGATCACACCGGTAGCTCCGCCAACGACGAGACCCAATACAAGAGCGATCCCCCTCGGGTACGCCTCGTCTTACAGATCACCGTCGATCAGTTGCGCGGCGACCTCCTCGACCGCTACGGCCACCGCTTCGGCGACGATGGTTTTCGCCGCCTGCTCGATTCCGGCGTCGTCTACACAGACGCGCACTATAGCCACGCGAACACGGAGACGATCGTCGGCCATACCACGCTCGCCACCGGCACTACGCCTTCACAACACGGTATGATCGGTAACGTTTGGTACGATCGCTCGGCGGGCAGAGTGGTCTACAACATAGAGGACGCCGAGCACGATCTCGTAGGCGAGATTGTCGGCGGCTCTTCCCCGCTCTTCGGCCCCGCAACCGTCGCGCACAGCAAAGGCCGCTCTCCGATGGCAATCCTGGCCTCGACCTTTACCGATGAACTCTCGAAAGCAACTAACGGGCGATCGCGGGTATTCTCGGTAGCACTGAAAGACCGCGCCGCTGTTCCGATGGCCGGGAAATCGGGCAAAGCGATTTGGTATTCAAACGGTAGCGGGCGTTTCGTGTCGTCGGCCTATTACTTCGACCAAGCACCGAGCTGGCTCGTCGAATTTAATACCGGCCGATCGGCCGCGCGTTTCGCCGACAGCCAATGGGAACTGCTCGAGCCGAAGACGTCGTATCTGTTCGGACAACACGACGATCGCCCGTTCGAATCGATGATGGGGCTGTTCGGCCGCACGTTCCCACACGCGTTCGGTTCGGTGACGGATCCTTCGCTGGCGGCCAGAGTCGCGTGCAGCCCCGCAGGTGACGAAATGGTCGCAGAGCTAGCGACGCTGATCGTCGACAAACAGCAACTCGGCCAAAGAGAGGTCGTTGACTACCTCGCGGTCGGCTTCTCCGCGACTGATTACATCGGCCACACGTTCGGGCCGAGCAGCCTCGAAGCCGAAGACAACATACTGCAGCTCGATCGAACCCTGGCCGGATTGCTCGACCATATTGACGAGAAGGTCGGCTTGTCGGCCACGCTCGTTGTGTTGTCGGCCGACCACGGCGTGTCAGGGGCTCCAGAGGCCCTGCGCGCGCAAGGGATCGATGCGCAAAGATTGTCGGCCGATGCGCTCGAAGGCACCGAGTTGCGTGCGCGCATCGCGCAGCGCTTCGGTAGCGGCGACCTCGTCGTCGGTTTCATACATCCCTACGTACATCTCAACCGCAAAAGAATTGCCGCCGCAGGCCTCGAACTCGCCGATGCACAGCGCTTCGCGGCCGGCGAGCTGGCGCTCGTAGAAGGAGTCGAACGCGCGGTCGCTGCGGCGGACATGAACCATGCGACCGACGCCCCGCTACCGCTCAGGCTGGTGGCAGACAACCACCATGAGATACGATCGGGCGATGTCTACGTGGTGCCGCGCGCCCACTGGCTGCCCTATTCGGGTACGAGAATGCGCGCGCTGACTGCAACGCACGGATCACCGTGGCCCTACGACCGCCACGTGCCTATCGTATTCTCGGGTCCGGGAATCGAACCGGCACGTATTGCGCGGCCGGTCGAACCGAAAGATATCGCACCGACGCTGTCGGCCTACCTGGCCGTCGAGGCGCCGTCGAAGACAACAGGAAATGTGCTGGAAGAAGTCGTTCCGACACGATGAGCGGCGCGCGCAGCTGGGGCCGCTCAAGCGGTCGGAGCAGCACGCGATGCAGCGTTCAAACTGCTTGCGACTGCGACAACTTGAAATAAAAGGGCAAACCGCAGGCAAGCATCGCCACGCTGATCAAACACTCGAATGGCTGCTCCCGGACCATGACGAGAGCGATTCCAAAAGAGGCCACGAAGTAAATCGCCGGAATCACGGGATAGCCCCAGGAACGATAGGGCCGCGTTAGGTCGGGTTTGATCCGCCGCAGACGGTACAGGGCGATGATGTCGGCCATCGTCGCCAGCAGAATCGCGAAGACCGTAAAATCCAGGGCGCGGGGAAAGCTACGCAGAACGACCAACAAGAAAATCGCCACCCCGCACTGCACCAGCAAGGCCGCGATAGGGGTCTTCCGAGTTGCGCTGACTCGATCCACGCCAGCGAAGAAGAGCCCGTCCAGCGCCATCGAGTACGCGATTCGCGGTCCTATCAACACCGTGGCATTGAGCGTTCCGAGCACCGAACCCAGAACAAAGACCGCCAACAGAGTCCCACCGACCGGCCCGAATAGCGCCAACGCCGATTCCTGGCCCGCGTTGGCGACGCCGACCAAAGACGTCATTGGCAGTGCGTACAGATAGGCCGCGTTGACCGCGAGATAGATGACCGCACAGATCCCCACCCCCATGAACAGCGAGAGGGGGAGAGTCCTGGCCGGGTTGCGAATCTCGCTGGCCACGTAGACCGAAGAGTTCCAGCCCAGATAACTAAAGAGCACGGGAGACATCGCTAAAGCGAAGGCGCCGAGCGAGGGCCCAGAGAGCCCCGGGACCACTGGTGCGGCGTCGAACAAACGCGATGCGTCCCCTTCCCCGAAGATCGGCCCCGCGAGGCAGAACGCCAGCAACGCCAACACCTTGAATAGAGTCGTCAGATTGTTGGCGCGTACCCCCCAGCGCAGGCTACCGATGTTGAGCGCGGTCGAGGCAATGGTGATGCTCACGGCCATCGGAACCACCCAGGCGCTCGACCAATCTCCGATCTCGCATATTCCCTGGGCGAGTACGGCCGCCAGGGTCGCGACGGTGCCGGCATAGATGGCGATGAAACTCAGCCAGCCAACGAGGAATCCCGCGATCGGGTGCACCCCTTCGCGCAGGTAGACGTAGTCGCCCCCCGCGCGTGGAAACATCGCGCCGAGTTCGGCGTTGGCCAACGCACCGGCCAGGGCGAGCAACCCGCCGACGGTCCAGGCAGCGAGAATCCAGTAAGGGTTAGGAAGCAGTTCTGCAACGCGACCGGGCGTGAAAAAGATCCCCGCGCCAATGACGCAAGCCACCACGAGAGAAACGGAATCGAAAAGCGTCAACTCCCGCTTCAGTTCGTCTCGAGGATCCTCACCCGCGATCTTGTCGTCCACCGACACAGCCTCTCCTCCCCTTGGCCAGTCTCGCAAAAAGCAATGGCCAGTCGATCCAGAGCATCACACCGATGAACCGTCCTCACCTGCGCCGCCGTCGACCCTGGTTGTCACTTGGAACATTATACGACGTTTTCCGTACTTCCCCACCAGCACTTATGGTTCCTAGACGCGAAACTCCATTTGGAGCATCGCCTTCCCTTCCGTAGGGCTTCCACGGGAACTTCGCGCACGGGTTGGCATGGCTGGCGCGCGCCCGGTATTTTCGTGGATCCCAGGCTGCTTAGACCATTGCGCTAGTCTGGCGAAACCTACCCATGCTGCGAAAACCCGTTCGAAGAACTGCCATCACCGTCCTCGTCTTCGTGATCCTCGCGGCGGCGCCGGCGAGCAGCATGCCTATACTGTCCGTCGACGA